>Ga0209679_1000399_pt1 | contig 16207 bp, 14 predicted proteins | sample WorMetHEROISLAND_4_FD_187408 | JGI IMG/M metagenome (GOLD analysis project Ga0209679, IMG submission 187408) | Marine gutless worms symbiont microbial communities from Max Planck institute for Marine Microbiology, Germany - Olavius sp. 2 HERON... ...
CTCGAACGCTGGTTACATCCGGGCAACGGCAAACGCCGCGTCTACTCCCGCTTATTCCTCGCACGCCTACTGGTGGTACTGGCCAGTTGCCGCGAGGTACTCCCGGAACTGATCGGTATCATCGGGCCACCTGATCAATGGGTCGCTGATGCGCATGACGCCTGCCTTACCGACTGACGCCAAGGGCGGATTTTGTGGGGATATGTCAGGGGCTACGCCCAAATCTTGCCTCGACCCGCGCCCTGAATATAATGCTGCATGACTTAAAAACCATTGCTATTGCTCGGAGAACCATCATGCCCACTTACGATTATCGCTGTGACGCCAACGGTCGAGTGCTGGAAGTCAACCACCGCATGAGCGAGAGCCTGTCCACCTGGGGCGAGCTCTGCAAACGCGCCGGCATCGAACCGGCCGGCACCTCGACCGATGCCCCCGTCCACCGCCTGGCCACCGGCGGCAACCCCATCTCCAGCACCAACCTCGGCAGCGGCACCGCCCCCGTCCCTGCCTGCAACACCGGGGCCTGCTGTCCCACCGGCATGTGCGGCCTCAATTGAGGCGATTTCCTCGAAAAATCCGGTCGGGTTAGGCACGGCTCCGAGGTTCGATGGTCCGACCGATCCGGGAGCGCCATAACCCGACCGCCAAGAAAAATCACTACCCTTCCTTACACTAGTACCCCATTTCACCTTATTTTTGGTTCTCAGCGCGGCGAGAGGCAGCCAGATGCGAGGCGCGCGAGCGCCGGAATAGCCAGTTCTCTTTCAAGCTCGCGCAACACCGCAGCTGGCCGCCTCTCGTTGCGCCCGAAGGAAGCCTTCCAAACGCGCCAAGGCGGCGTTACAGCACTTGGCAATAGAAGTAAGCTATTCCCTGCGCGCGGTGTCTTGCCGTGACGCGTTTGGGAGGCTCTGAGAGCGAAGAATAAGGTGAAATGGGGTATTAGGATCCCTTGAATGACCCGTATCTTTACAAATGAGTCAAGTTTGTGCACGGTACAAAACATTCACGCCTGGTGGACTTGAGCGAAGTCTCGTCTCGCCGTCTAATCGTACAGGATTAACAGGATTTTTTGTTGTGAAGTGTACTTGCCGGTTTGGTCAGGACGTGATCGGGCGTCGAAAATTCAGGAAATACAAACATCGTGTAAATCCTGTTCTATTGGTGTTTTGCGATGACGCTCGAGTTGGGCACTCGTCGGTCTGAGGCGAAGCCTCACTAGTCAATGCTGCTGCACGAGAACGAAAATTTTACCCTGTGAGCGCGACGGGCGTTTCCTGCGCGCCACGCTCAAGCGCCCGTATCGGGTCTTGAGCAACTGCCATGTCAATGGCGGTCTGCGCGAAGACCTTACTCATATCTACAATCACCAGAGCAGCGAGGGCGCCGGCCACGGCAGCCGTCATGCCCTGATCTCCGGCCTGGGGCTGACTGCCTACCACTACAAGCCTGCGAGGAAGCGGGGATCCCTGGCGCGACTACGGTCCTCATGAGCACCGCGGCCAACATGCAGTGCGCCGTGCTGGCCGGCGCCGAGCACGGGGATCTGAGAGTGCAGGTGGCTGCCACCACCGGCATGCTCGGCAACGCCACCCGGGCCGGTGACCCCGCGGGCTGGCATGAGTCGGCGCAGGGTAACCATAGGATCGCATCGGAGACCCGGAGTGAGTCACCCATCGAGGAGGGTGTCGCAAAAGGCACCGATCTTTGCCCTTCGACCCCCTCTCCCCAAGCCCCCTCGCTGCGCTCGGGGCAGGCTCTCTCCCGGCGGGAGAGGAACTTTGGTGACACCCTCACTGAGCGTGGGGGAGAAGACTATGGCGGCACCATCGTTACCATGGCCTTCATCAATCGGCCCTGCACACCCGCCTGCCTGGTCCGGGCCGCGACCATGGTCACCGAGGGCAAGAGCGTCGCCGGGCTCGATCTGCGCATGCCCAGCCTGCAATCGCCGGGGCTGGCAACCGGTACCGGCACCGATCAGCTCGCCGTCGCCGCGCCTCTGGCACGCGGTGAGGGGGACTGGGAGCGTCACTGGGCCGGCGGTCACAATAGCCTCGGCGAGCTCTTGGGCCGTGCCACGCGCGACGCGGTGCGCCGCTGCCTGTTGCTACAGAACGGTGTCTGCGCCGAGCTGCGCCGCTCCGTTTGTAGCGCCCTAGCCCGCTACGGCTGTGACCAGACGGCCTTACGCCGCTGCGCGCGTACCGAGCTGAGCTCGGACGAGGCAGCGCTGTTCGAGCGCAAGCTATTGGCGCTGATCCATGACCCCCAGAGTGCGGCCGCCGCCTATTGCCTGGCCGAGAGTGTCGATCTAGTCGAAGCCGGGATCCTGCACCGGGAGGTCGCGCGGGAGGCCATCCTCAACCAGGCGGCGCTTCTGGCGGCGATGGTCGCGGTCCAACCCGCTCGTTTCGCCGAATTCCGCGCCGACCTGCAAACGCAGCAGGAACGCGATCCCGGTCGCCTAGCGGTCTTGGCCGTGATCCGCGGTTTCTCCGCCAAATGGAGCTGACTCCCCACCTGGTGCTGGTGTTGGCTGCCTGTCTGGCCGACGGTCTGATCGGCGATCCGGTCTATGGGCTGCACCCGATTCGGCTCTTGGGGGCCTGGAGTCAGCTGTGGGAGAAGCTCCTCTTCGCCGGCGGCCTCGACGGCTACCTCGGCGGCATCATCCACTGGGCGCTAGTCGTGGGTGCGGCACTGTTGGCCTGGTGGGCGTTCCATCGCCTGCTCGCGCTTTGGCACCCCTGGGCGGCCTGGGTCTGGGACGTCTTCATCGCCTATAGCCTGCTCTGCCTGCGAGATCTGCTGGCGCACGGCCGCCGGGTCCTGACTAGCCTGGACGAGCTGCCGGATGCCAGGCGCCGGGTCGCTATGCTGGTCGGCCGCGACACCGCAGGGTTGGATCGCGCGGGTGTGGTCCGCGCGACCATCGAGAGCCTGGCGGAGAATCTCACCGACGGCGTGCTGACACCGCTGTGGGCCCTGTGCCTGTTCGGCCTGCCGGGTCTGATCCTGGTCAAGGCGGTCTCCAGCCTCGACTCCATGGTCGGCTATTGGAATGATCGCTACCACCGCTTCGGCTGGGCTGCTGCTCGGTCGGACGATCTGGTCCACTGGCTGCCGGCCCGGCTGGCGGTGCCCCTGATCGCCCTTGCTGCGGCCTTGCTGCGCCTGCACCCGTGGCTGGCCTTCAGTACCGCCCGGCGCTGGCGCCGGATGTTGGCGAGTCCCAATTCGGGTTGGAGCGAGGCCGCCTGCGCGGGTGCCTTGCGGGTACGCCTGATCGGCCCCATCAGCTATCAGGGCAGGGTCGTCAACGAGGCATTCATGGGTGACGAAGACTGGCCAGCCGACCTCGAGGCCAATCACCTCGACCGGGCCTTGCGCCTGGTTCTGGTCTGCGGCCTCCTGGCCCTGGCTGTCGGCCTCGGTTTCATCCTGTGTGTCCACCTGATTCTGTAACCTGAAAATCAAATGGTTAGAGACTGTATAAGAACGAACTAACCTGTAGAGTGGGCTGTGCCCACCAAATACTACGCTTGACCGGTGGGCACAGCCCACCCTATGGGTAAGGTTCTATGAAAATCAATGACTTAGTTTTTAGACAGCCTCTTAGCCTGGGGTCCACTGTGAGGTCTTCTAAATGCCAACATGTCCTAGTACGCAGTTTCGACTGATATTGCAAATTTCTCGGAGGAGGCACACATCAGGCTTAAGGGATTATGCCCGCAATATCAGTCGAAATGATGTACTAGGGGCTGTTGACATAATCGTCGTGCCAACCGTCAATAGGACAAGATTAACAGGATGACCAGGATTAACAGGCTGTTAATCCTGGAAATCTTGCTAATCCTGTACCATTAGGAGACAAGCCTGGAGGTTAGGGTTCACCCCGTGTTGAATGTCAAATGGTGGCTGGTTTAATTGTGGGTGGGATCCTGAATGATTTGGTGTTGTCCGGAGGATTCGACGTGCCGCGTTTCGACTCGACGCAATCCATACCCATATTACCTCCCGTGCTGCTGGTCCGCGCGGACCTCGCGTCAAGCGTAGGTTGGGTTAGGCGCGCCGCTCGATCCTGAAGAACACAAACACCGTCGAACGCGCCGTAACCCAACACGACGCTCGCCAAAGACTACGAAAAACACGAACAGACCCTTACCTAGCGTCGGGATGGCAATTTCGTGCCTTTTCGTGTCTTTCGTGGTCAATAGACCGAATGATTTGGCGTTGTCGGGAGGGGTCTTTCCTCACAATCAACGCCAAATAATCCAGGACTGCGCCCGGACCGGTACGGCGTCGAATGCGACGTAACGCGACACGACGCTCGGATCCGTTTTAAGGGCACTTTGAAAAATATGGTTTTCGTCTACAGTACCTCTTGACAATCAATGGCTTAGAGTCGCTTAATTGATGAAAATACCTATTTTTCAAGGTGCCCTTAACCAAACAGCTTCTCAAGGTTCCACGAGCCGCGGTCGCGGCGGCGGCCAGAGACCTTCCAGGTCAATGGACACCGCCTCGAACGGCGGAGCAACCACCTGATCGGTATCGGCAAAACGGCCAGCCTTGACCCAGGCACCGGCGTCGAGTCGGTAGGCCTCCAGCGTGCGTTCGGCCGGATCGATCAACCATGCATACCGCACCCCGTAGCGGGCGTACAGCGGCATCTTGACCTTGCGATCCTTACTGGCCGTGGATGGAGATGGGATCTCGCAGATCCAATCGGGAACCACTTCGAAACGCCGATCTTCCGGCAGGTAGGGCATGCGCTCGCGTCGCCAACCGGCCAAGTCCGGGACCGCGACCTCGAGATTCCGCTCGAAGTGGATTTCTGGTTCATCATAGATCCACCAGCCGCCAGGGCCACCCCTGCCTTTGTGAAAGGGTCCTCCCAACTCAATCCCAAGCACAGAGCTGGCCTTGGTGTGTGCCCCGGAGGCCGCGGTTGGGTGTGGAGCTGTCCGTTCAGGATCTCCCCGGTTACACCCTCGGGCATTACACCCTCGGGCAGGACCTCTAGGGACTCATAGAGAGTGGGTTGGATTGCCGGTTGCAGCATAATTTGGTCGGGGCTGAATTTTAAACGGTCAAATCCGCCAGCCCCGACCGCGTCATTCCGGCAGGGAGTGTCGGAATCCAGGGCCAGGGATGGCAAAAACAGAGGGGGTTCGGAGCATGACTTCGCACCACCATACCACCTTAGGCGATTGCCGGAAAATGATAGACCAGGATAGGTCGGCTATTCGTTCGTCTTCAAGGAGCGACAACGGGCGCATCGTTGTGCGATGTAACTGTTGTCGCGACCCCGAAGACGGACGCAAAGACAAGCAGGCTAGTCTGTCATTTGACAGAAATCACCTTAAATTCAGCTTAGATGTCAAGTCCCGGTTCACGTGGTTGTGGTCAAGGTGAGCGCGTATAACTCTTCCTGAAAGCATGATGTTGCCGGATTGGTTCTCCCTGTGCTAGGAGGCTCGTAGGCGCGGGCTTGCCCCGCACCTATCGCTGCCGCCTGGTCGGTCGACGGCGATAGGTGTGGGGCAAGCCCGCGCCTACCGGTCATGGCGAACCACCGCAATTGCGGCTGACGACCGGAAGCTGGCAGCAACCTGTTAATCGCCAACAAATTTATACGCGCTCGCCCTGTGATTGCGGTTCGAATCACAGCCGCTACGGTCATGGCGACTGCGGCTGCCTGCACGCACACCGGGCGCAGGTCCCCAAGAGCTCGACGACGGGGCGTCTGGTCTCGAAACCGATCGCCCTCGCAGCGGAGCGCAGGCTTTGCATCACGGCCTGGTTCTCCAGCTCCGCCACGTCGCCGCAATCGGCGCAGATCAGGAACTGGCCGGCATGGGGATGATCCGGATGGGTGCAGCCGACAAAGGCATGCAGGCTCTCCAGCTTGTGCGCCAGGCCCTGCTGGAGCAGAAAGTCCAGCGCCCGATAGACGGTCGGCGGGGTCGGGTTGCGGATGCTGGCCCGCATCCGATCCAGGAGTTCGTAGGCGCTCAGGGGTGTGTCGGACGTGCACAGCAGCTCCAACACGGTACGCCGCTGCTTGGTCAGCCTGGCCCCGCGTTCGGCGCAGCGCTGCTCGGCGCGGCGCAGGACCTCGGCGAGTCGCTGCTTATCCAACCGCCTTGCTCCCGGTCGCGGCGGTGACGTCGGATGCACGTGCTCGACGGCGCGCGCGGGCGTGGGTGAACAGCGCGGAAACGATGTACAGAGCACCCGCCAACAGGATGATCGTGGGGCCGACCGGCAGATCGGGCCCGTACGACAGGGTCAGTCCCAAGGTGCTCATTGCACCGCCGAGCAGCGTGGCGAGCAGCATCATGGCGCCCAAGGAATGGACATAGTGGCCGGCGACGGCGGCGGGTAGGGTCAGGAGCGCTAGGACCAGGATCAGGCCCACCACCTGGATCAGGAGCACCACGGTGATGGCGACTAACACCAACAGCAGCAAGTAAAAGAAGGTCACCGGGATTCCGCGCAGCCGGGCGAGCTCCTCGTCGAAGACGACGGCGAGAAACTGGCGGTGATAGGCGCCGACGATACTCAGCAGAAGGGCGTCCAAGGCGGCTATGAACCACAGGCTTTCCTGCGGCACCAGCAGGATATTGCCGAACAGATAGCTCATGAGGTCGGTCTGATAGCCCGGCGTCTTGACGATGAACAGGATGCCCACCGCCATTCCGATCGCCCACAGGGCGCCGATCAAGGTGTCCTCCTGGGCCTTCCATCGGAGCCGGACCCAACCGATCACCAGGGCCGCAACAACGGCGGCAACCAGGGCCCCGGTCAGGGGATCGTACCCGAAGTACAGGGCCGCCCCCATACCGCCCAGGACGGAGTGCGCGATGCCGCCGGCGAGAAACGCGATGCGCTTCACCACCACATAGGTTCCCATGACGCCACAGCCGATGCTAGCCAGCAGCCCGGAAATCAAGGCCGCTTGCAGGAACTCGTGCGCCGCCAGGGCAGTGAAGAACGCCGTCATCCGTCAATGCCGGTGCGCCACCATGCGCACCTGGTCTCCGTACAGGTCTTGAATCACCTGACCGTCGATGGCGTCCGTGCCATGACAGACCAGGGTTCGATTGACGCACGCGACCCGCGTGACATAGCTGCAGATGAAGCCCACATCGTGGGAGACGACCAGGATCGTCATGCGCGCGTTCAATTGCTTGAGCAAGTCGAAGATGTCGCTCTCCAGACGCAGATCGATATTCGCCGTCGGCTCATCGAGGATCATGACCGTCGGCTCGGAGACCAAGGCCCGCGCCAGCAACACCCGTTGTAGCTGCCCGCCGGACAGGCTGCCGATCCGGCGATTAATCAGGTCCGCCGCCGCGACCTCCTCCAGGGCCCGTCGAGTGGCTTGCCGCTCGGTCCTGCCGATGGCGCCCGGTGTCAAGGCACCCAGCCAACCGGGCCGCGAGCGGCGACCCAGACACCCCAGCAGTACCGCCTGCTCCACGGTAATCGGAAAATCCCTGGGGAAGCCGGGGTACTGGGGGACATAGCCGAGCCGGCGCGTCACCGCGCGCGGGTGTTTTCCCAAGACGACAATCGCACCTGACTGGGGATCGAGCAGCCCCAGAATGAGCTTGAGCAGGGTGCTCTTACCACCGGCATTCGGGCCCACAATGCCGAGAAACTCGCCCTCCGTGACCTGGAGGTTCACGCCTTCGAGCACCGGTGCCGCGCCGTACGAAAAGCTCAGGTTTCGGAGCTCGACGACGCATTGCGGCGATCTCACCTCCCGGCAGTCCCCGCGATCTGGCGGGCGACCTCGCGCAGGTTGGCGGCATAATCGGCGGCCAGCGGATCGATGGTTACCACCCGCCCGCCGATGGCGCGGGCGACCTGCGCGGCGGACTTGCGCGAGAACTGGGGCTGGACGAAGACCACCTGCACCTGCTCGCGCTTGGCCTGCTCAATCAATTCCGTCAGGGCCCGGGGTCCCGGCTCCTTGCCCGCTTGCTCGATCGGGATCTGGGTCAGTCCGTAGGCCCGAGCGAAGTAGCCCCAGGCCGGATGGAAGACCATGAACTTGCGGTTGGGCAGCGGCTCCAGCAGGGCCCGGAGCTCCCGGTCCAGGGCCTCGAGTTCAGCGACGTAGGCAGCGTGATTGCGGGCGAAATCCGCCACGTGTGCCGGGGCCAGCTCGGCGAGCTTGGCGCGGATGTTGCCGACCATGTGTTTGACCAGGCGGGGATCGGTCCACACATGGGGATCGGATTCATGGTGATGGGCATCATCCGCGTGATCCGCTGCGTGTCCGTGGTGGTCTTTGTGCCGACCATGATCTGAAGGGCCCTGCGTATCGTCATCACCCTCATCACCGTGCCCGTGGGCCTCCATCTCATGCAGCTCAATGCCACTACGGGCATCGAGTATCTGCATAGCGGGATTGGCCGAACGGATGCGCGCCATCCAGGCGTCCTCGAACGGCACCCCGGTTCGCACATACAGAACGGCCTTGCTCAGTGCGGCGATCTGCTGCGGGGTTGGGTCATAGGTGTGGGGGTTGTAACCCGGTCGCACCATCGCCCGCACATCCACGTGCTCACCGCCGATCTTCTCGACGCAGGTCCGGATCGGCACCACGCCGGTAAAGACGCGCAGGGACTCAGTCCGGCCGACCGCTGGGCCGACGGTGGAAATCAGCAAGAGAAATAATAAAGCATAACGCATCGACTCGACACCGGTTCTCGTGAATTGTAGACGCCGGCCGTGTCAACCTAGGGGGTGTTCTCAATTAGGGCTAACACGATTATTTTACTTGATAGACTTATAGATTGCCCGTGCCATCCGGCGGATGTCGTGGCCAATTTCTACTACCAGCAAAACCATCACGTTAAGTTCAACCCTGGAGTTTACCTCACGGATCCAGGTCGTTGATTGAGAATACCCCTAGCTGAAATCTCTACCCACCGGCCGGCAGTGATCACACAAAGAATATAACATAACAATACCCAGAGCGTTTCCCCGCGCAGCCAGGGCGAGCGTGTACAAAGATGTTTTCGATTAACACGTTGCTTCCAGGTTTCAGGCGTCAACCGCGACCGCGGTAGTCCGCCATGCGCGGTAGCGCCGGCTTGCCGGCGCCGGACCGGAAAGCCGCCGCGCCTGCACCACCGGGAGTGTTCCAGCACCGGGAAAACCGATCTGCTAATACGATGTTTTCGGAAGGATTTATACGCGCTCACCCTGCCCGCGCGGCTTAGAGACTGTATAAGAACTAACCTGTAGTGGGCTGTGCCCACCATATGCGACGCTGACCGATGGGCACAGCCCACCCTACGGGTACGGCTCCATGAAAATCAATGGGTTAGTTTTTAAACAGCCTCTCAACGCAACCTACCGGTCCGGTTCGTCGGTCAGATGCGGTAATGCGAAGTATAAGTAATTATTTATATCTGTTATTAGAAATATTGACTAGAAATTATAGTTGCGTTTCCTAATAATGCCGCCAGGTTCCGTCGCGGGACACCCGGCAGACGGTAACCCGGTTTCAACGCCGGCGGCAGCGCCGGCTTCACTATCTATATCTGGAGGACATGCGCCAATGGCCAAGACTTACAGTGCGGGCGTCAAAGAATACCGCGAGACTTACTGGATGCCCGATTACACGCCCAAGGACACCGACATCCTGGCGTGCTTCAAGATTACCCCCCAGCCGGGCGTGCCCCGTGAAGAGGCCGCCGCCGCCGTCGCCGCCGAGTCTTCCACCGGGACCTGGACCACCGTCTGGACCGACCTGCTGACCGATCTGGACCATTACAAGGGCCGCGCCTACGCCATCGAAGACGTACCCGGTGACGACGAATGCTACTACGCCTTCGTCGCCTATCCCATCGACCTGTTCGAGGAAGGCTCGGTGGTCAACGTCTTCACCTCCCTGGTCGGCAACGTATTCGGCTTCAAGGCCGTGCGCGCCCTGCGCCTGGAAGACGTGCGCTTCCCCATCGCCTACGTCATGACCTGCAACGGTCCGCCCCACGGCATCCAGGTCGAACGCGACAAATTCAACAAGTATGGCCGCGCGCTGCTGGGCTGCACCATCAAGCCTAAGCTGGGCCTGTCCGCCAAAAACTATGGCCGTGCCGTCTACGAGTGTCTGCGCGGTGGCCTGGACCTGACCAAGGACGACGAGAATGTCAACTCTCAGCCCTTCATGCGCTGGCGCAACCGCTTCGAGTTCGTCATGGAGGCGATCCGGAAGGCCGAGGCCGAGACCGGCGAGCGCAAGGGTCATTATCTGAATGTCACCGCCCCGACTCCGGAAGAGATGTACAAACGCGCCGAGTTTGCCAAGGAGCTGGGTGCTCCCATCATCATGCACGACTTCCTGACCGGCGGCTTCACGGCCAATACCGGCCTGGCCCAGTGGTGTCGCGACAACGGCATTTTGCTGCACATCCACCGTGCCATGCACGCCGTACTCGACCGTCACCCGCGTCACGGCATCCACTTTCGCGTCTTGGCTAAGGCCCTGCGTCTCTCCGGCGGGGACCACCTGCACTCGGGCACTGTCGTCGGCAAGCTAGAAGGCGACCGCGAAGCCACCCTGGGTTGGATCGATATCATGCGCGACAGCTTCATCAAGGAAGACCGCAGCCGCGGCATCTTCTTCGATCAGGATTGGGGCTCTATGCCTGGCCTATTCCCAGTCGCCTCGGGCGGCATCCACGTCTGGCACATGCCGGCCCTGGTCACCATCTTCGGCGACGATGCTTGCCTCCAGTTCGGCGGTGGCACCCTGGGCCATCCCTGGGGCAATGCCGCCGGGGCCGCGGCCAACCGCGTGGCCCTTGAGGCCTGTGTCGAGGCCCGCAACCAGGGTATCCCCATCGAGAAGGAAGGCAAGGAGATCCTCACCAAGGCCGCCGCCTCCAGCCCCGAGCTCAAGGCCGCTATGGAGACCTGGAAGGAGATCAAGTTCGAGTTCGATACCGTCGACAAGCTGGATGTAGCCCATAAGTAGTCGCCAGCTACCAGTCACCAGCTACCAGCCGCGCCGGCCTTGTGTGCCGGCGGCTGGAAGCTGGAAATACCGACACCCGGCAACGAGATCCGAATTTCGAACCACTACCAAGATCAGAGGAACAAGCCAATGAGCGACATGCAAGACTATGCGTCCAGCCTGAGCGACGTGAAAAGCCGCAAATTCGAGACCTTCTCCTATCTCCCGGAGATGGACAGAGATCAGATCCGCAAGCAGGTGGAGTACATCGTCTCCAAGGGCTGGAATCCGGCCGTCGAACACACCGAGCCGGAGAACGCCTTTAGTCACTACTGGTATATGTGGAAGCTGCCCATGTTCGGCGAGACCGATGTGGACGTGGTGCTGGCCGAGGCTGATGCCTGCCACAAGGCCCATCCCAACAACCATGTGCGCCTGATCGGATTCGACAATTACGCCCAGTCCAAGGGCGCCGAGATGGTCGTCTACCGCGGCAAGCCCGTGTGATGCCCGTTCAGGCAACGCCTGAATGAAATACCCCCTGCTCCGCACTGCGGGGTGGGGGTTTTTGTTGAACTGCGAATTTCGTATTGAACCGCAGGGGCGAAAAGGACGCAAAGAAGAGAGGAATTTGAACCGCAGAGACGCGGAGGGCGCGGAGGATATCTCGAACGGTTCTCAATTCCTTATTAGAGAATATGTATTATGTCCAATGTAGATTCAGTCCAGTATGGCTTTGGGTCAAGATAATATGAATCGTTACCTATACCGCGGAGTAAATCCTAAACTCTATGCTGATACAATCGGCAAGCGGGTTGGAAAGTCGTTGTTCATAAAGACCCCGATTCCGATTGTGGTGTCAGCATTCCGGATCTGTCTGGCTGTATTTCTGCTGGCGCAACACATAATGAGGCGCTTGAAGCAGCGAAAGACGCTATTGAGTGCCACATTGAAGGTATGTTGATAGACGGTGAATCGGTGCCAATCGGAGGAGAGGTTGACCGTTATCGGCAAGATCCGGAGTGGACTGACGGCATTTGGGGTTTGGTTCAGGTGGATCTATCGAAACTTTCCGGTAAGTCCAGACATGTCAATATTACCTTGCCTGAACGGTTACTCTCACAAGTCAATCGATTCGCTTTGTCCCATGGCGATACCCTGTCAGGATTTCTGGCTCATGCGGCATTGGAGTATATGCAACAGCATCAAAGTGATGAAAGCTAATGTTCTTGCACGTCGTAGAGGCCAAATATATTGATAATTATAAAATTGAGATCCTTATTTCAAAGCGTTCGGGGATGTCCCTGAGTTACAAGCTCAGTTCCGGGCCTGGGGATACAAAACCGAACAAGCCGCGTAGCGCATCGTTGGAGAAACGAACGCAATCGATGCGGTTCGTTTTACTCACCGCATCCTACGAACTTACCTGGAATACGCATCTTGGAAACCACCCAGATCGTCCTGTTATCCATCGTCCAGGGGCTTACCGAGTTCCTTCCCATCTCGAGCTCCGGGCATCTGATTCTGACCTCCCTTCTGTTCGGCTACAAACTGCAGGGTTTGGCATTCGATGTAGCGGTCCACCTGGGCACCTTGGTTGCGGTCATGCTCTACTTTCGCGGCGAAATCGCCGCCATGGTTGTCGCATGCGTGGATTCGCTGAAAGCGCGACGCCTGGCAACCCCGGATGCCGAGCTGGCCTGGATGATCGTCCTGGCAAGCATTCCGGTGGTCCTACTGGGGCTGCCGTTGAAATCCCTGTTGGAGCTCTTGCGGGAGGACGAGCGGCTGATCGCCCTGGTGATCGCCGCTACCACGATCGGCTTCGGGCTGGTGCTCTGGATCGTGGATGTGCGCGGCAGTTGCTCCCGGGACGAGTATGGCTTAGGCTGGAAGGGTGCGCTCTTGGTCGGCTTATTCCAGGCCCTTGCCATTATCCCCGGCACCTCCCGCTCCGGCATCACCATGACCGCGGGGCTTATCCTGGGCCTGACCCGCAGGGCCGCCTCCCGCTTCTCCTTCCTGCTCGCGATCCCCGCCATTCTGATGGCCGGTGGCCTGGAGACCCTCCAGCTCATCCGATCCCCCACCCCCGTAGACTGGACCGCTCTCTGGTTGGGCGCCTTCCTGTCCTTCGTGGTCGCCTATCTCACCATCCACTTCTTTCTCGGTTTCATCGAGAAGATCAGTATGTTTCCGTTTGTTCTGTATCGGATCTTGCTGGGTGTCGTGATTCTAGTTTTGGTGCTTTGAGAAGCTGTCTGGTTAAAACAGAACCGAGTATCGTGTTGCGTTACGCGCGTTCGGCGCCGTGTCTGTCCGAGCGCAGTTCTGGGTTGTTTGGTGTTGGTTGGGAGATCCGACGTGTTGGGTTACGGCGCGTTCAGCCCTATCACTGTGCTTCGGGATCGGGCAGCGCGCCTAACCCAACCTACACTTAGGCGGTTGTCGGAAAGTGATAGACCAGGATGGGTCGGCTATTCGTTCGTCTTCAAGGAGCGACAACAGGAGCATAGCTGTGCGATGTAACTGTTGTCGCGACATAGAAGACGGACGAAAAGACAAGCAAGCTGGTCTGTCATTTGACAGAAATCGCCTTAACGCGAGGTCCGCGCGGACCGGCTGCGCGGGGATCATGTGGGTGTAGGTTGCGTTGAGACGCCGGCATGATCCAAGCAGACGATCAGCGAGCCTTTGGGCGTCGAACGCAACACCTCTGGTCTCCCATACAGGGCCGCATCATTCAGGAGTGCTTTTAACCAGGCAGCTTCTAAATATCAAAACGACTTAGAGACTGTATAAGAACTAACCAACCTGTAGGGTGGGCTGTGCCCACCAAATACTATGCCTGACTGGCGGGCACAGCCCACCCTACGGGTACGGTTCTATGAAAATCAATGGCTTAGTTTTCGGACAGCGCCTTAGTGACCGGAAGGTCGGGCAGAACCCGCTCGTGGATCAGGTCCGCGAGTGCCGTCAGCCGTGGGTACTTGGGTGCGACTTCGAGCACATAGCCCAGGGTGCGAGGGATGTCCGCCAGGTAGCCGGGCTTGTGATCCCGCACGTTCAGCCGGGCAAAGATCCCGCTTGCCTTCAGATGCCGCTGGACCCCCATGAGGTCGAACCAGGTCATGGAGCGATCCTTGTCTTCCGGGTGCAGGATCCCCGAGTGCACTGCCAGCGTCACATAACCCTGTGCCCACTCCTCCACTTGCTCCCGCGGCCAGGCAATATAGCAGTCCCGCAGCAGGGAGACCGGATCATAGGTTACGGGTCCGGCTACCGCGTCCTGAAAATCTAGGATTCCCGGCGACGGCGGGGCTGTGAGCATCAGATTCCGCGCGTGAAAATCCCGGTGCACGCATACCTGGGGTTGCTCCAGGGCATGCTCTATCAGAAACTCGAAGGCTGACTCCAGCATCGCATTTTCCAGATCCGAAAGCTCCCATCCCAGCTGTCGGATCAGTAACCAATCGCGGAACAGCGCCAGCTCGCGGTGCAGGAAGGGCCCATCGTATTGGGGTAGTCCCTCGGTGGAGGCGCAGGCCTGGATGACCGCCAGAGCGGCCAGGGCATCCCCGTAGAGCCGGTCTACATTCTCCTGATCCAGGACCTCGAGATAGAGGCGTGTCCCCAGGTCGGCCAGTAGCAGCAGCCCTCGATCGGGCGCCTGGGCGTAGATCTGCGGTATGTTCAGACCCAGCGCTCGCAGCCGCTCGGCGATGCGCACGAAGCGTTCGATGTCCGCCGCGACCGGGGGGGCGTCCATGAGGATATAGCTGCGGCCGTCCGTACGGACCCGCCAGTAACGGCGGGAGCTGGCATCACCCGCGACCGGTTCCAGCCGGCATTCCTTACCCAGGACGTGTCCGACCCAGTCCGCCAATAGGGCACGCCGCTCTTGCATCAGCGATGGTCGAAACAGAACATCCGCGACGAGGTGCCTTGGGTGCTCACGTAGCTGACCAGGCACGCCTTGTTGTTGGCGGCGTCGGTGATCTTGCGGACGATCAGGTCACCCTCTTTGATCTCATGTTCCTGGCGCAGTGGGCCGACACCCTGGGGAATCGTCGGATAACAGAAGGTGGAGGGGGCAGTCCCTTCGGTTTTCACAAAGGCCACCAGACAGGTGGTACCGGCACTCGCGTCGGAGATCCGGTGCACATCCAGGTCGCCTTCGCGCAAATGGCTATCGACCTGCAACCCTTCTTTGAAACGGTGCGTGCTCGGGTAGCAATGCACTGCCGGTGAGGTGCCGGGGGTGCTGACGTAGGCGACCAGACAGGCACGGTTGTTCTTGCCGTCTTCCACCTTGCGGATGACCAACTGGCCCTCCTTCAAGTGCGCCGCCTGCCGTACATCGGCGCCGAACTCGCCGACTACTTCGTAACAATCGGTGATCGGGCTGGTCCCGGCGGTACGGATATAGAAGGTCATGCAGGTCTTTTTGGCCACCAGGTCCGTGATGTTGCGGACGATCAGGTCGCCTTCCCGCAAGAAGCCGGTCTGAACGACCAGGGTGGAGTTGAACTCCCCCGCCGCGGCAAAGAGTGGCGCCAGACACGCGAACAGGCCGATGAGCCGTTTCATATGAAAACCTCTTTTCTCTCTGGCTCCCACACTCCAGCGTGGGAGCAAGTCCTTGATGCTCCGGCGTCATGCAACCTTGGCCGCTGGAGCGGCCATACTTGCGTTCCCACGCTGGAGCGTGAGAATGAGTCACCGCCCGCAGCGCGGTCGGCAATCGCTTAAAACCAGGGGCGATTATACCTGTCACACGGCCTGGACAGATCCCAATGCCGTCAAGTATTATCGATGGGCATGCTTCGCTTCGTGTGTCCTGTCGAGTCGCCGCGACTCAAGAGACTTCCGTAGCATGACCGAATCTTGAAATCATTCTGACCGGCGCTTGCTTTGCCCATCTACAGGCTGACAGATGCCGGTCGCCGCTAGGGGGGTGTCGCATTTTGTAGGAGCGGGCTTGCCCGCGAAGGGAGCCATCCGCCAGCGCCGTTCGCAGGCAAGTCTGCTCCTACGCGGACGCGGGTTCGGGCGGATGAAAACGGAGTAATAAGTTACGGGCTCAACTTGAAGCATAGCTCTGGCGGTTTCTCCTTTGGTCGCCCTTCATGGCGAGCCCCAAATTTGGGGACCTATATACCTGACTCGCCACGGCTAGCTGTGTCTCCTTGCTAACCCCGGTGAGCAGTGTTTTCCTTC
>Ga0209679_1000400_pt1 | contig 16191 bp, 14 predicted proteins | sample WorMetHEROISLAND_4_FD_187408 | JGI IMG/M metagenome (GOLD analysis project Ga0209679, IMG submission 187408) | Marine gutless worms symbiont microbial communities from Max Planck institute for Marine Microbiology, Germany - Olavius sp. 2 HERON... ...
CTGGCTGACGTACAAATTCTCATTTCGTCGGTTGCCGGCATGTGGCAGCTGTGGTCGGCTGAGTGGGACACTCACCGTGGGCATACCAGGACTACCGTGCCCGGTGACACGGAGCAAACAGCCTTCTTGTCAGACTGCAGACTTCGTCGCTGCGCTGTCAACTGACACGTCCACGAAAAAAATTCAAGATCCCTTTGTTGGCTGCCAGCGCCTCTGAAGATTCTGTCTATAGGCACTCACAGATTCAATTTCAACTTCCGTGTCGATCTACCACCACGGTCAACCTCTGGTGACAGCTGTCTCCGAAGAGCCAATGGCAATCACTAACACTGAATGATATACGGCCGATGTGTTGTACAGCTAACGGTGAGCAGACAGGCGCTGAGTGGCGGCTTGCACAGCTTCCTGGGAGAGACGAGACGGGTCCGTTAAAACGGCCGATGTTGTGCCGTACTGGCGTAGTGAATTAGCTACCACTGTTACACACAACAAGCACACAGCAACGTTAAAGTCAACCGTGCTTACGCTGCAGAGAAAATCGTATCATGCAGGTTATGTTAGGTTGTGTGAAGGCCTGTGGAACGAAGCTGGTTCTTCTGTGAGTGAGTAGCCGTTAACGGCACATCAACACAGTTTAGGTAATTAGTGCCGAGTTTAACCGGAAGAGAAGGCACAGAGTCCCCTTTTCCAGAGCCACAAACTTACTTTTCTATAGGTTATCGCAACAAAAAGTAAATGTAATACTGACCTTCGTTAAGGGTCATTCCACATCAACTGCGGCAACATGATCCTGTTTACCCAGTCAACAGCTGTTTTACACAAATATCTGAATGACGAACTAAAAATACTTTGTTTGTTACCACTTTCCCTGAGGTTGCAAATTCCTTGAGAAATCCTCGAGTTTTCCATGTTCAGAGAAATCCCTGAGTATTCCAGGTTTTCCAGGTTTGTGGCCACCCTGAATAAATATGTCCTTCCTGATGGCATGCGGACATTGTGGAGGTCCGAACATGACAGTGAAGAACGCTAACGAGAGAAACAAAAGAAACTGAAATGAAACCTGGTCTGAGTGACAGCAATGAGCAGTGTTCATTGAGCCACGCAATGACACTTCGACGAAGAGCTTCAAAACTTAACGTCGACACGGAACTTTCAAACGTCTCGAACAGCGGCCGCATGATCCAACCGAACTGATGACGTTGTCAAGGAAAGCCATCAGCAAACACTGACACTGCTGCTAATACAACTATCATTATTATTATGCAGTCATCCTATAGACCACATTACGCGTCTTTCTTGCCCGTCCATCCGTCCCGTATGGGCTCGTAACTTGAAAACAAAAAGTACAACTACAAAAAGTTGCACTCAACGGTAGCGTCAAGTGCTGTGCGCCTCCGCCGTGACGGTGTGCCCTTGAACTTTGACCTTTTGACCCAAAAACGTAATCAGGTCATCTGTGTCCCAAGATGCACCAGTGACAAAAGTTTGGCGAAAATCCGTCAACAGATACTGGAGATATCGCGGAAACATAAAACTACCACGTGAATCACGGACGGACGCACGGAAAGCGGCACGGACGGACAACCCGAAAACATATAGCCTCCGCCGGCGCCTACCGGCGGCGGAGGCTTAAAAATCTAAATCGGTATAAAAGTTGTCTAGGACGCGTAAGTGGAGTTCCAATTTTCAGCCGAAAAGGTTAAAGGTCAAGATCACCGGACGTCAAAAACCTCCACAAACTGGCGTCACGTTACTTAGGAGCGGCTGTTCAATGAACTGGCGGCTCAGGCGTCCACTGCAAATTAGGCCTAAACCACTGTTAGGCCTAATATTTACCATCAGTGCCAGACTCTCAGCCACTGGCAACTGGATGTACAGCTGCACTTCACATAGGCACTTGGCGCCGACATCTTTTCTTGTCGTTATTATTACATACAGGCAATTAACACGAGTACTGATGTTAATAACTGCACGTGAGCTACGAACTGAGCTCAAAATAACTTCCGTAATTATACACAACAACATTAGTTGCGTGGGTAAAAGATACAATCCAGTATTTCCAGTTGGAAAGCGTCCTTGTACAGATATAATCTTGTAGTCGTTCTCGGTGCAGCTCAGACTGGTGACGCGGGATTGTAGGCACGATGCCGGACGCTGGTAGTTGTGATTGACACGAACTGAAATCAGCAATGTTATCTGTCTATGATTTGTTTAGCCTTCTATCAATCATCAGTGATAATCAATCAATAAATCAATAAATAAATAATTAAATAAATCAATCAATCAATCAATCAAAAGCCCATCCCTCCATCCATCAGTAAACTTCTGTATCTTAACACACACACCTTACAGAAAACAGCACTCGTGCATGAACGACTGATCTACACTATCATTAGTTCTTTCGCCATCTTACCTGCTAGTGCTTTGACATTAGTTGGGTGACAGGGAGGGCATCCGGCCTGCAGAAAATCCAGCTCCACCAATTCCCAAAAGTTACCTGCCCTAACCTGTGAGTAATGCCAGAAACACCGGCTGGTTAAAAAAAGACAATCGGGCCCCACCAAAATTCCAAAATGGAGACCTTCTTGTCTCTCTTTTCTGACTCACAGTGTATATATAGCACATAGAGTGTATATAACGTGTATACCTAACGTCAGCCTCCAGGGACTTGATTTCACTGTTGAGCTGCTCTGCTTCCTCGCGCATCTGAACCTGTTCTTGCTTCATCTTCTTGCAGAACTCGGCCGCTGATAAACACAGGCACAGTTTACTATCAAAATCGCCATTATGACTGACAAGACTCCCATCTTCTAGCCAACTGGCGTACCTTTGTGAATTAATCTCTCCTTACCAACCTTCTCGCTCACTGCAATCCAGTAATCAGGCTTCTCTTAACTGTCCCTCATGCAAATCTCACAAATGGCCAGCACGGTTTCTCCTATTCATCCCCTGTCATCTGGAATGCCATTCCACTGTCCGTTAGAGACGACCCGTCCATCAGTACATTCAAGCGTCGCCTAAAATCATTTTACTTTCACTCCTTCGTCTCCTAACCTCCGCCACCTAGCGACTACCCGCGACTCTTGATTTGAGCTATGCTTGACTGTGCTGCATGTTATAAATGTAGTATGTACATACATACGTACGTAAATACGTGATCAGACAGTGAACAGTGATCGAGACCAATGAAACAGTCAGTGACAATGACCAACCTTTATGAAGCGTTGTTGCTTTGCTGATTTTTGCGTTGATGTTTTGACTGAGGCTTGGGATCAGCTGATTCAACGTATCAAATCCACACTGCAACATAACGCAATGCAATGAACTGCAACAGCCGCAATAATGAAGCACCGTGTACAACAGATCTGAAGCTGAGACTTTGTATGCGATGTAAACCCCACATAAAGCCAAACTGTTAAATTATCAAGCAAGGTTCCTTCATCACTGGGGTCCTCAGCGCAGCTTCGGCGGCTCACTGCGGCACCCTCATACTGTACCTACGTGCACTGTAACTACTGTCAACTGTATTTATGGGCATCAACTTCCCACCATACTCTGCCTACATACAAAGTTTCAACTTCAGATCTATTGTACTTCTGGAAATACGAGGTCCCAAATTATTTCACATCTGCCCTCACAGCAATCTTGACTTTGACCCATAAACCTTCAAAACAGGATGGGCATTATCAGTTATCAATATCAAGCGTTATCAATAACAATTAGACACCCACCCGGCCACCCACACAGTCACCCAATTAGCTCAATTTGACAGCAAACAGTCTCAGCTGTGCTAAGGAATATCACACCAAAGCAAAATGAGAACAACTAAAACTCGTGCACCTTAATACTGCCTCGCCGCCTCTGCTCTGCTGTTATGTGGGAAACTCGACGGTATTCCCGGTTCACTTCTTGTAACGTAGGAACACCACCTCGAACTAACGCCGAGCTGAACTGTACAGGCTGCAGCACACAGACAATTACTGCAACATATACCTGCACACCATCTCAACAACAACAACAACGATACATTATTTCATCTCAGCAGCGTGTTTAATGTCTGTAATGTAGGGCTGCTTACATCACTGCTACTAACTAGAGACCTGCGTGGGAACACAGTTGTTCCCATCCCTCACGGCAATTTTATTTTCCTCACCCTTCCCTCACTGGCAAAACTTCTTCCCTCACCCGCCCCACACCCACCAGGCTATTCCCATTTCCCGCCCCATTCCCTCTGAACTGCAGGCGCCATCGTTCTCTTGAAACGACATACAAGGACTACTAGATGTTATCAACTTCAGAATTTCACTTCTCTCCACAGTACTCCTAATACAATTACAATGTCCACTTAACTTTCAACAAATAAATTGATTACAGATAGATAACTGGATGTTGTCAACAACAAACTGATTTTCCGCTGTCATTAGTGATGGGCCCGTAACGTAACGTAGCGATACGTATATATCTCCCGTGGTCGGCTCGCGATTCTTCCTACAGCTACCACGGGATTTTCGGCAATTAAATTCCCATCCCGCGGGATTGTCGCCAATTTTATCCCCGCATTTCCCATGCAGGTCTCTACTGCTAACACAGCTATAATGGGTCACATTTAACAATGCACTGGACTATCCGCCTATCGGGCAGAGTAGCAAATTATTTTCCTAACGGCAATGGCTGTGTGCAGAGCTGCTCTGCAACCATGTTTCATTTGTACAGAGACACAAACACGGTGTCACTACACAGGTGCAGCCGGTGGCCGTTAGTCGTCCCAAAAGTGCTCCAAAGTTTGAACACTCAAATAATCTCAGACTGCACCACCATTTTACAAGAATAACAATTTCTGGGATACCCCAAATTCCCTTGCTGGAAGTGGAGACCCCCTGCGACACCTTCCCATGTTGGTGAGGAGCATCTCAGCTTACCACCAAAATTTCACCGACAACGTCACCCAAAAACAGACTCGGGTACAACTCCTAAATCAGACGTACCTCGTCCCGGCGAACATGTGCCGAGTCGCTGCTGGCGTGCCGTAACCTGAGCTGCTGAATTGGACTTAACACTTGCAGACCCTGACACAAAATGACACACACACACGCTCGTTTTTTGTTTAACTGGGCCACCTTTCCAGAATTATTCCAGATTAGGTTACTTCAGATTCGGCTGGTCCCTAAAAGTAAACTTCTGGGAATTGTTGTTTTACAGGACGGATATCCCGTCTGTCACTCACCAACATCATCAAAGCACTGAGAGATGATATGACATGATACAGTGATCACAATACTAGCAGACTCTAACACAGCAACCATAATATTAGAGACATACCAGATTTCAACTTTGAAAATCAGGCCAGTGCCAAATTTGGCCAGATTTTAAAAAGGTTAAAAAACGTTAAAGCCTAGTATAGCTATTAACGGGAAACCCATCACAGAGCTACAGAGTGTCACTTGCCATATGGGATCACACAGTGTTACCTGCCACCCAACACAAGTGAATGCACCCCGCCATAACCCCAGCCAACCAGGCCAGTACTCGATTTACCTACCCCGGAGGGATGGAAGGCTGAGTTGACCTAGGTAACTTGATGGCGATCCGACCGGGAATTGAACCTACGACCGCTTGATCGCAAGTCCGATGCCCTAGCCGTTACGCCCCTGAGTCACCTCAAATACGGCTGGAGCCGGGCCAGATTTAGGATTTGCCTAATTAGAGACTGTGTAGATGCGCTATACAAATTTATTAATGTATGTATGTATGTATGTATGTATTGTAATTAATATCACCATCTTAGTTCAGTGCATCATATCACTCAAAACAAGTCAAGACGCTTGGGTGACGAAGTATCCTCCAGTTATTTTTACAAAAACTTTGGCATTTGTCTACCAATTTTCAAAGCTGCATCCTTGGATGAACTGCAGACATAGCTGAAATAAAATCTAGTATATGGCGCCCTTCTTATGGCTCAGAGTATACATCATAATAATATACGGTATACAGCAGCTCACTGTTGGGTCGGATGCTGGTGAACGAAGGCAACTCTGTGAGAGATCATCACTCGCTGCTGCAACACACCAGTTTGTGTCTGCAGTAATTTGTATAATTAACACAATCTTCAAGTTACAAATACAACGTGCAACTGTCTCCGCAATTGTCGCTGCAATCGTTTCAGCAATGATCCCTGCAATCACTTTATTCTTGCAACTGTTACGGCAACAGTTGCGGCAACGCAAACAGTACAGTAACTAATGTATGAAATACATGGTGCAATTACTGCCACATTTGCCACAGCTACATGCATAGAATGTATACATATAGTGTTATCACGGCTGCAAAACATGTTAGCACCAAACAACACGATAGTGATACCTTACACTAAATCTTACAGTAAGACTTCACTCACCGGTGCTGGTCGACGATGACGATGAGTTGAGAGATGACACACGATGACTGCCAGCTGCTGCAACCGACACATTCCGCTGATCTGTACGACCAGCCTGTCACAGAGCCATAGACACATACGTTACGTTACGTTACATACATACATACATACACGACTAGTGTGCACATATCTGGAAACTTACAGAGAGACATTTTTACAATAATATTTAACTCTACGTTTCAGCAATGCAGCTGTCATAAAAATGGCAACGATCGGATATACAATGCTATCAAACAGGAAAAACTTCGAGAAAACAACCGTCTGAATGGTGGCCACTTAGTACATTGTTCACTCTCGGCATTTTAACCACTTGAGACGCACTGAGGTCCCCAGCAGAGCAGAGACCACTAGTGAGCCAGACAGTTAAGTGACGCCACAGACGGCCGGCAGTTGGCTGGCTTCAAACAGTCATGGCAGGTATTAACTGCAGATTACACTAAAAAACATTAAAGGTGCGTATAGCTCTTCGTTGACAGACCTCAGAGCTACGGGTGTCGCTTGCCATATGGGATCACACAGTATTACCTGATACCAGACACAAGCGAACGTGCCCCACCTTAACCTCAGCCAGACAGGACGGTACTCTATTTACTTACCCCGGAGGAATGTAAGGTTGAGTTGACCTAGGTGGTTGGTTACATGCGGACATGGTTTACCTCACCCATCTCAGCACTAACCGGGACTGACGTAAAGTATTTTGCTGATCGCAACCAACGCATTAACCATTACACCGTGTTGCCACTTCAGGGGCACTCTGTCACGCAGAGATGGCTTGAAGTTCTCAGCCTGGCTATACCCGGTACCAGTCTGAGTTTAATGACGATGATGGTCAACAGGAAGATGATAAACGATGCTAGATAATCTAATGGGGTGAGTGAGTGACTATAGGACGGCACATCAACATAGTTTAGGTCACTAGCGCTGAGCTTGACCCGAAAAGCAGACACAGTAAAGGAGAGCCGACACTATATAAATCTTGCCAATGCTATATAAATTTTGCGTAGTCTTACTACTGTGTCACCTTTCAGTTCAGCTCTGGCCCCTAAGGGATGTGGGGTGGCAAGACCTACTTATAATTTACATCAGCGCCTAAACAACATGGACTCAGAGCCCACTAATGGGAAGCTGTTTTGCGTCAATACATCAACCGACACAGCATATACAGATATACACAATAATAACGTTCCCTCATTAGGCTTAGAACAACAGCATGAGGAGCTGTGCTCCAACACCCCGAGGGGCCTAATGGGAAGTGGCTAATATGAACAGATGAAATGCACGGTGGAATACGACAGACTGGAGAAGGGGTCTTATACCTGCTGTAGGGCAAAACACCTAAAGATGATGATGATGACAACATGGTATGACTTTGTATACTACCGCTGGCTTTCATCATTTCATCATTTCATCACACGTTTGGCTGACTCCCCAATGTCTGCAATAAAGCTTTTTGTATTATGCATCGGGCACCGACATGTATCAGAGGAAGCATTACAATTTCAGGTTGTCTATCCATGAGTGCACCTGTCCGTCTGTGTGTCCCGTTAGCATGAAATCTCACAAACCAATGGACAGAATTTCACCAAACTACGGCTGATGATGTAGACGGCATAGATGAACTAAATAGATTGTGGAGGTTGAGGGGTCAAGATCAAGGTCAAAGTCACAGCAAGGTCAAATATGTGAGTTACTTACTGCTGCATGCAGAGGCACACACATTGATGCTTGGGTGTCGAAGTACCATCTAGTTATTACAGGCCAAATGCCAATTTCACAACATAACCGAAGGACTCCACATTCTTGTGCTGATTTACCAACCTTTGTAGACGAAGCCGTTGACTTGGTTGCCAAAGCTTGGCTGGCTGCCAGAGGATTGATTGGCTGGAAGACGGCATTGGCAAATACGTTTGATATATCAGCTGAAGGCTGTACCGCAGCCGATGACGGATTTGGTAAAATATTTGTAAATGAACTGTTCAACAACTGTTCACCTACAAGCATATACACACACCTTACCTCCTCACATTCTGCAATCTCAAACTCTTCATTCTTTTAGACGTCATTTAAAGACCTTTTACTTTCAGTCAGCCTATCCCGCCCCCTAGTGTCCATCTCCAACGCGCCCTGATTCTCTTCTGAGACTTTGGCGCTATATAAATCACTTACTTACTTACTTACTTACAAGCAAAAGTCTAACTACTAGCTACCTGACACTAAAGAATAAGAGGCTGAAATCCTTTTTCTTCTTCAAATCAAAGTCACTAAACCTCACCGCAAGTTTATTCCAGGCTTATCAGCCATTGACAGCTCGGACACTTGCCATGCTATCACTTGCCAACAATACAATGTCAACTGCTACATCCAGCGCCTCCATAGCTTCGCATATGCTGCTCTACAAATGTGATTATTACTACTATCATCACTATTACTATTACTATTATTAGGCAGCATTGCTGAAAGTGATAATGCCACCTACTGCGACATGTTACATGGAATGTCATCTGTCACACTCGTGCACTCTGCTAAAGCCATGGACAGAATGAGATGCCATTTGGAACGGACACTCGTGTGGTCCCAAGTAACAGTGTGTTAGATAGGGTCTCCAGTCCCCACAGGTAGGGGAGATTTGGTAGTCGGAACCCCCATTTGCAGTGATTTCATCTATCACCAAAATACCTTGTTGTTGCTGCTGCTGCTGCTGCTGCTGCACAGATGAACAACAACCAATAATGACAAGAAATAACACAAAACAAAACAAAAAATAAAACATGAAGATCTATAGCCACGACGGCTGTCATGATATGCATTCCTCCCAGCAATTAATACACAATATTGTTTAAGTTCATGTAAGCCATTACATACTTTTGTGTCGGACTCTGAGAAGCTTGCTGTCATTAGAAGACTGAAATGAGCCGAGTTGGTTGGCAGATGACGACACATTGGTGGCTGACGGCGGCCGAGCTGTCGGCATTTCCGGCAGCGACCCTGCAGCATATATCCACTATTAAATAAAAAGCAACTTCTAACTTTACACACAAAAGAATCAAGTTTGTAGAAAATGAAGACTAACAAATGGTAAATAGAGAGTGTCCAATAAAAAGGAGGCACTCAGTGTAGACTGATATTGATGAAAGTGATCAATTTCTTCAGTGAATCTATTACTGAATCTAGTATCCAGTACTCATTTTGTCCTGGAATCAGGTCCTTAAAACGACTCTGTTGTTTGTTACTGGTGGTTCCAATCCCTTTGAGAGTTCGAACGCACCAAGGTATAAGGTGGAACATTTCTCCAGATTGAAAAAATTTTCGTCGGATGCAATTCGTGTAGGGTTTTATACAGGATTTTGCTCTTGGGGCTAGCAGCGGGCGGTACTTCCCTTCCCCTCCCTTACATGAACAGTTACTAACAGTTGAAGTGGGTGTGTCTTCAGAAGGCAGGGGAACACACCCATAGGAGCAGGGTTGACCAATTTAAATTAGGGATGTTAAACGAAGTTCAAATTTTCGAACTTCGAATTATATGCTCAAATTCGAATTCGGATTTGTTAAATTCGGAATTCGAATTGACTTGCACTAAAACAGGCGTGGTATTAAAGCGTGGTTGGCACATATTCGTCTGTGAACGAGACGTGATGTCTTTGTCCTTCGCCGGCGGCTGCTGCCCGCCGCTTCACCGGTCGACTGACGCGGCCGCCATTGACGCTGCTGGTGTTTGATTACCCTCCCCGCCCCACAACTCTCTCTACCGTTGCGGTTACGACGCGCAGTTTGCCTCCTCTGATGCTGCGGCAGTCAGCGTTCGCCTTGGCTGATCGGTATCATGTGCTGCGTAATGAAGCAAATTCTAGCTGACACACATAGTGACTGGCGTAATAAACATTTATGCTGTGATATCGAGTGTGAAGGTTTAGTTTTTGCCACTCTTGAGTCTGGCACATAAATGAAGTTCAAATTTAATTCGAATTTTAGCAAACGAATTTCGAATTTAAGAAAAAAACGAATTTAACATCCCTAATTTAAATCAATGTGATTTAAATTGTGATTTAAATAGTTGCGCAAGAGTATAACCGGAAATAGCAGAAGCATGGCCGCCATGTTGTTTATGTGATTGAGCAGACAGCCCAGTTTCAAAAATTTGGTAAAACTTTGGCGCAAAAATATGAATTTTAAAAAAGATAAAAAATCTGATTTAAATAAAAAAATGCTTTGTTATTTAAAAAAATCGTGATTTTTCCAATCCTGCCTAGGAGAGTTGGAGTAAAACACCACTAATGACTTCGCAATCTGATATATACTGCTCATTACAGCCAATCTCCAGCGTATATATCAGCCACCAGCCCAGCACCGTATCTGCATAGATGTCACATACTGGACTGCGATGTGCCAATATTACAAACTAAGTCACGCCACATTTGCAAACAGTCTGACGAACGTGCTTTCTCTAAATGACGGACCAACTACATGGAACTCTCATTACCAAATGAACTCTGAGCTGCTTCAACATTTAACGGTGTAAGGTGGCACACTTCCATCAAATAACGATGCTAAATATGTAAATATAAAGTCATTTTCTTCAAGGATTGCATGTCACACTGTAACATTTATACAATATATTTGCCATGTTAGTCTACTGTTAAATACTCGGGATTTAATAAACAGCTTAGAGAGGGGTGGTTTAGACATGCTGAACGTAAAGATGATGCAGATTAGGTCAAGCGATGTATGATGATGGAGACTGAGGGAACTAGACAGACGGGACGTCCAATGAAGACCTGGTGGGATTGTGTCAGGGGATATGGAGAGTTTTGGCCTGTCCCATGAGAATGGTCAGTACAAGGATCAATCAATCAATCAATCAATCAATCAATCGGAAAGGCCTATAGTAGCAGAGCTACTTCTTCTAGGTAAAGTGAGAAATGAAAAAAGAAAACGAAAAAACGGCTATGAAAAGTTAATAGCTAGTCTGCAGTGTTTGAGTTCAGAATATGACATCAGGGATAAGACTTCGTGAAGAGAAAAGTCTTGAGACGCTGGCGGAATGTCGACAGTGACTGAGCTGACGTGGTCTCCTCCGGAAGCAAATTCCAGATGGAGAATGAGAATCAATGGGAAACTCGCCAACCATGTGTGTGTTTGTGTGTGTGTGTGTGTGTGTTAGTGAAGGGCTGACAGCAGCATAACAGAGTTTACCGTGTGTAAGTATATGTGCAAGCACAGACGTTCGCTGCCTCTCTGACACATCAAGCCGCGGTGAAGCCGGTAACAGCGGTGGCGGTCGATCTGTAGGCTGTGCGCGGGGAGGTTGAATGGATGCATGCAGAAGACCTTTACACTGTCCAACTGATGTGCTACCTTGTTCTGTGGTATCACCGGCTCGGAGACTGGCAACGGCGGCACCGCAGCGTTTTAACATCGTAGATGCTGGCGAATCACTGGCTTTTGGCATCGGCGCGATCGGCTAGACACAAAAACCAATAACAAACAACAAAGTCATTTTAAGGCCCTGATTCCAGGATAAAATGGATAGCGGATAGTAGACTGAATAATAGATTCACTAAGAAATTGATTGCTTACATCAATATCAGTCTACATCGAGTGCCTCCTTTTTATTGGACACTCTCTATTTACCATTTGTTAATCTTCTTCATTTTCTACAATCTTGGTTCTTGAAACCCTTCATTGGTTACCAATTCGGAAAAGCGATCATGTTCAAGACAGCGTTATTGGTGTGGAAGTGCCTCCACAATGCAGCCCTCGCTACCTGATCAAACTCTGTGTACCAGTCGCTTCAGGTCAAAGTCCTCAGCATCTGCAACTGGCACTGACTGGTGTACCGCTGGTTCCACTTACTCCGCTGAGGATTTCACGTTTTATTCTTGGCTGTCTACAGGAATTGCAGCAGTAAATGGAGAATCCTTAAAAAATTCCCGGATCCGGATCGTAATCCAGATCGCTATCATAATCTCATCTACTGCTCCTTGGGCCACATCCACCCATCTGAAAGATCATCAAAATCCGATCATAGCTTTTTGTGTATCCAGCAGACAGACAAGAAGACAAACAGAGAGAAGTAAAAACAGCAGAGGTCATGAGATCATAATATGGGTGTTATGCACAGTTTACACACCAGCAATAAACAACATCACCAGTAGTAGCAGTGAAACACTACATACCTGAGGAACCCGGAAACCAGATGCAGCCTGTCCTTTTAACGATCCAGTGGAATTACGACGGGATTCGCCGGCAGGGTTTGTCATCAGAAAGTGAACGAGATTGTCAAAACTCCGACTTTCGATGGCATCTGGGACGGCAGTGCCAGCGGCCTTCGTAGTTCCAACTGCTGCTGAGTTGACACTTGGAGTCGTGAGAATTGACAAAGTCCCAGCGGATTGTGTCTGGAGACCTAGTGGAAAAGAGCGGTTTTGCAGGACGTTGGGACATGGTTTGACCGGGGGATCAGGGTTGGTGGTACCAGGGGTTTCGGCAATTACAGGGAGTTGGACCGGCGGGTCAGACTTAATAAGCATTGCCAGAAGTTCTTGCAAGACATCGTTGCTAAATGCATACGCCGACACGTCTGGAGTTGCAGTCGTGGCCTGTTGTACGAGAGAATCATCACATACACACTGATTCTCAACCAGTGCCAGCACTTCTTCTGACGAGCCAAATGACAGTACTGGCCCAGCACTAAGCTGAGATGGTGTGCTTTCGACTGCCGCCGAAGTCAGACCCAGGGCTGGAAGACTCTGCTGCTGCACCTGCATACACAGCTGTGAAATTTATTCACCAATCATTGACTGCTTGACCACTCAAAATCTTAAACATTTTAACCGTTTTAGTTTTTGAAATTTTGATTGACTTTAGCCGTATGCGCCAAACAGCAGAAGTCAATTAATAATAATAATAATAACTGCCGACAAAGAAATGGCATGGGACGTCACCGTAGTCAACACACTGGCCGAGTCTTACATCACTATCCCTGTCAGTCCATCCAGTGTAGCAGAGCATGCCACGGAGTCTCAGACAGGAAATCATTGAAATACTCATCTCTCCCAAGCTAACATATCTTCCAACCTCTCTTGGACCCATAAACTCCACCGGCATTTCATTTCTCACCGAGCTGTTGCTGGGGCGCAGACTGAAAGTGCATCGGGAGACTCGCACGAAACCATGCACCTCTTTCAACGAGTCTCACTGGTGGTCCAGCTTTACAATTCGGTTGCGTTCAAGGGTACCTTTTCGGTCCCCACTGAATTGGACTAGTGCCACTCTAGCTACCTATGTTTTCAACTTTTTTGTTTTTAACCCCCGGGATCTTTACTAACGGGGGTATTAAAAATTTAATAATAACAACAACAACAATTATTATTATTATTATTATTATTATTATTATTATTATTATTATAATTAAAAGGGATCACTGAGCACAAAGCTCCACCAAGACTAGTGCCACCACCTGGAGAATAAAACTGATTGTGATCTAGATCTCCACTAAAATCTAACAACTTGGTGCTAGGGCCAGGCCCATCCCTCTAAAAAATTACATCAAAATCAGTTCAGAACTTTTTGTGTAACCTACTGTACATGACAGATAGATAAACAGACACACCGACAAAAACATCACCTCATTCTTCAGCAGTGTAATAGTAACAATAATAACACAACAACAACAACAACAACAGACACAATCATAGAGTACCATATATGAAACTACAGAGGCCAAAAATCAATCTCTTCGGTCAGGCATAAGCAACACCTCTGAGAATGTCAGTTAAACAGAGTAAATAACTGTACAGACTTAACTGAACTAAAATTTAAAAAATTAGCCCCATGGGGACTGACAGTCGACTCCTCCCATGTGCCAAGTTCTTCCAAGTTCAAAGTCACATAACACAAAAACTAGGAAAGACGTCAAGAATCTGGCCTGAACAAATTTAGATATTGTCCTCTAGTTAAAGAATCAACAGTTATTTGCCAGCTCCAATTCAAAATGGTGGATGAGACAGATTTTGAAAATGGAAGAATTTCTAACTTTCAACACCATGTGACTTTGACCTTGGATCAGGCCTATGGCACACCGTCATGCATCACTCATCGACCTCTACCTACAAACCAAATTTCATTCAAATTGGAGAAACTTTTTGTGGATGGACGGATGGATGGACGTACAGAAGGACAGACAGACATCGAGGCTGGCTTTATTAGGTCGACTCGGAGGAGTCGACCTAAAAAAACACAAAAACCCTTCTACTGGTCCTTATTTCAGAACAATATGAGTCAGCCATTTCCAGATACACAAACAAACAACCACTTACATAACCTAGAGTAACTCCGGAAAAATGGGCTGGTTAAACAAAAACCGAGTGATTTTAGTACGTCGGCTGAATCCAAAAAACTTGTGGTAATTGTTGTGGAAGCATTTGTTACAGGCCGGATGCCCTTCCTGCTGCAAAACCAACCGTGTCAAAGCACTGAAGGATGATAACACTAAAACTGATCAACCAATTAACCAGTTAATTGATCCTTCTACCTGCACTGCAGGAAATTCTTGTTTTATTGACTGTGGACTGACAAAAAACTCCGACTGCTGTACGGAATCTTGATCCACGACGTCAAGTTTTGTCGTCAACGACGTCCCTTCATCTCTCCGAAATCCCGGCAACAGTGAGCCACAGTCGTCCATGTCGTCACATCTTTCCAGCATGTCGTCACATCTTTCCAGCATGGAGCTGGCAAAAGACCGCGGAAGACCTGCTCCGGCTGGTCGGCTGTACACTACTTCAATTGTGGACGCCTCGCTGTCGTCTGTGTATATGTCAACCGGGGTGGCGGCGGATTCGGCAAATGGGTCCTCGCTCGTGCCAGCATCAAATGAGTCGTCCATGGCACCAGCTTCGAACATCACAGACGAGGCACCGGCTTCAAACAGTACCGATGACAACGATTCGGCAGCGGGATCTTCAAATGTCTGCTGATCCATCAACCCGGAGACTTCCTCGTCATCGACCTGCCATCACAACTGAATCGGCTAAAATCGCACACAACCCAACTCTAATGGTTTGCTCTTAACATTTTAATCTTTACTTATTTACTCATCTACCCTTCAGTACTTCCATGCTGCTGTTTGGGAAATGGAAACAGCAAGCAAGGTTCCTACATATCCAAGGTCCTCAGCACAGCTGAGGACCTTGGATATGTAGGAACCTACAGGCACTGTAACTACTGTCAACTGTACCTATGTGCATCAGCCTACTGCCGAGTTCATTAGTCGTTAGTAGCAGCAGCAGGGTCCTGCCGGACTATACCTATACAACTGCTACTCTTGCTTTGCCCTTACACAGCCTTACAAACCAGGGTTCAGAAAAACTCAGGTTTTTTAAAAAAGCCCAACCCACTGGGTTTTTGGGTTTTATCGAGTTTTGGGCGTTATTGGTTTTTGGATTTTTTTATTCACACGAACAGTTGCGAAGCTCATTGGTTGATTCACCAGTACTTTAGATTATCTAAAAATTTGCAAACTCATTACTTATTGGTCATTAGAAGCTGTAAACATAAAGAAATCTTTAATTACTACTGGCACGACAAACTGAAACTGAATTCACTTTGGCCCGGGTTTTTTGCTGGGTTTTTTCAACGAGTGTTATGGGTATTACCCGGGTGTCTGAAGCCTGTTATAAATGCACTTTTGGTCGTTTGCGGCCCTTTGTGAGCTCTGTTGCCCACTGAAATTGTGGGTACCCAGGGAACCTAAACATGAC
>Ga0209679_1000402_pt1 | contig 16152 bp, 19 predicted proteins | sample WorMetHEROISLAND_4_FD_187408 | JGI IMG/M metagenome (GOLD analysis project Ga0209679, IMG submission 187408) | Marine gutless worms symbiont microbial communities from Max Planck institute for Marine Microbiology, Germany - Olavius sp. 2 HERON... ...
GCAACTAACAACGTTTCTGCAATCGGCACTTGACGTTGACGTCACTAATGGCATGGTTGACTATCCCAATGATTGACATGTCCACGACTGCATTGTTGCTCAAGAGAAACAAAACTGCCACACAGCCGACGAACAAAAATCCTGCATGGTGACATACAAAGAAAACACAATAAAAACAACTGTCTGAGACAACTTTCAACGACAACATATTTTCTCTCAGTGGCACAAGGATTACAGTCCGTTATTTCAAACTGGACACTGCTGCACCGAACGTCATCATCATCATCATCACACGAATCTTCGGCCGAATGTCGCCAGTCTCTGTCACTGTCTGACATGTTGTCAACGTCATCGTACTCCGATGTAAGCTGCGAAGTCTGTGAGGACATGCAATAGTCTTGAGACGGGTCAGTCTTTGAAGCACGGCAGCAGACGTGACGTTCGGTGATTAGCACCAGCTAAAACCGACACGAATGATGTCAGTGTCTATTCAAACGTTTTCAGTAAGTCCTCACTCGAATTGCTTTCAGGGAAATTCTGCCAGAAAGCTTGCCTGCTGCTGGGCATGCACGATGCAAGATTCGCTAAAATCTTTTTCTTTAACGCAGCGAGTCCTCGAGGAATTTTCCCGAGTTCCTTGTTGTCAAAAAATGATCGTACTGGTAGCAGCCTTTGCTGGTTGAGGTTTTCTCGGGGAGGTTTTCTTTTTGAACGCTGCTGCTTTCTTAAGCACATCAACGGCTGCCTCTTCACCGTCAAGATCGGTCTTGTAAAACAACCTCTCATCACTGCGCACAAATCGTGACCCAGACGCTGGCAGCGGATCAGTTTAAGTTTAGAAGTCATGTTCTCCTCGCAGAATTTCACGAACAGGTCCTCGTCACTAGTACCTCTGTCAGTTAACAGCCCAGTGATGATGACATTACGCTGCCTTTTGGCCCGTTCAGCCTTCTCAGATTCGACAGCCATAAGTAGGCTCAAATGCTGCGAAGTGGCTGATGAGCTGGACATCGCAGGTACAGCACCACCAGCAGAGATTTCACGTTTCTGCTCCAACTCAGACACTCTCTTGCCAACTGCGTCAAGTTGAGCCTCGAGTTTATCAACTGCACTATCAACAGAAGATTCAATTTTTTTGAGAACTTCTATCAGAATATCTGGTAAGGTCTTAGCCCGCACAGGAAATGTCTTATTAAGTTATTTTCTTTATGGTTTTGTGTAGCCCAGATGGTCCATTTTCAGAATCCACCGGATGGACTTTGGTCACCCTTGAGCATTTAGAGAAATTCAAGATCATCCACTACGTGCTCTGGGGAACGAGCAGCGTTACACAGGTCATTGTTGCCGACCTGCATGACCACAACAGAGTGTGTCCACCTTCGCATAGTGAGGACGGTATTTCGCCGTGCCGTCCTCACATCAGCACCAGACCACCCGCACATTTCAACTGCCTTGCCACATACCAAAAATGGCTTCTCCAGTGCCTTCCTGTGGTGGTAAGTCCATAGCAACAATGCTGATATGGTAGGTGTATCAATAATCACCGTCTGTTTCTGGGTCTATACATTCAACAGCAGTGAGTGGCACGTGCACATCAATGTTGATTGCATTGAAAAATGTGTGGGGAATGGGTGGAATGTATTCAAGTAGTGACTGCACATCAGTTACTTTATTCTTCGGCAGCGCACAGGCTTGTGCATATTTCTGAGGCAGTGACAGTCTTGTAAGAGTGCGCTGACGTCCTCTTTTACGCAAACTGATCGTCTGCCAAGTAGTGTCATGATGGCTATGTCTGAAATGTAGTAACCAGGGATCATTTTGACACACCATGAGCTGTGTAATATTACAAAACTGAACTTTGCACCCTTCTGATGTGGTTGTTCGCTGCGTGATACACTCCATAACAGGATCCATCGTCACAAAATCAACATTCTGCATTTCGTGAACTTTGAACGGATTAACCTTCCGTGCCTTTCTGACTGCAACAGCATACTCATTTGGTGTGTAAATTGTCTGCAACTTTCTCAAACAGCGTTCAATATCTCCAATATCCGACTTCTTCAAAACTCTGCCCTGAACTACTATCCAACTATTCAGCTTAGTTCTTCGAAACCATAGTTCACTTTAGATTAAACCAAAATTTATCATCAACTATTTACACTATATAGTGTAAATAGTAAATAGTTTGTATATATATACAAACTATCAATCCAACATAAGAACTTAAAAACTAGACCTACCACATTGAACTTCAAAATAAAAGTTCATATTTATAACTTCCGGCGCACACAACAACTATAACTATTTACACTTACAAAAATGTCATTTTTCAAACAATATCCGACTCCTTCAAAACTCTACCCTGAACTACTCTCCAACTATTCAGCTTAGCTCTTCGAAACCATAGTTCACTTTAGATTAAACTAAAGTTTATCATCAACAATTATAACTATTTACACTATATACAAACTATCAATCCTACATAAGAACTTAAGAACTAGACGTACCACATTTAACTATAACTAAAATTATAATCAAGGGAAAAATCATTTCAGAGACAATAATTATTTCCTCTGAAATATCATCGTTATCACCTCTACAATTAAATGTACATCTTGACAGAATCATAGTTCTTAATGTCTCACCGATGACGCCAAGCAGGCGGCATCCGTTCCAGCCAGCGATGCTGCTCGTTGGTCAGATGAACTGGTTGAGAAACTCCGTCGTGGCGTCGATGACTGTCCTAGCTTGGTTGATTCCAGCGACGACGTTCCGTTGCGCGCGGGGTTCCACGGTGGTGTTCATCGGAACGCTGACTTCTTCCCTCGTCTCTCATCTTGGTTGGCACAGAATGCTCTGGTCGGCTGTTGAAGTGTGGCACTTGATCTTGGATAGGTCTGAATGGGATTTTGCACTTTGTCGGATCTGGCCTGCGACGTGTTGGTGGTTCGATGCGAGAGTCCTTAGATTTCTTCTTAGCTGACGCACCATCGCTGTCACCGGGTCGCTTCGTATTCTCTTTCTGAGAGCCAGAGACAGGTGTCGCCACGACGGATGCCACACTCCTTTTCCTTGACGGCTCTCGTCTTTTCTGCTCTGTATGATTTGATGACAACTTCTCGCCATTAGCACATGTTGGCAACGTTGGTTCTTCCAGCAACGGAAGTGGTGAGGGATGTAATTCCAAAACAACCTCCTCTTCGTTAGAACGAGACGGCGTTCGCAGTGGTGTAAGTGGAGTAGGCATCGAACTGACCAAACGAGACCCTGCGTCTGTGCTAAAATTCAGTGCACCAGCAGGCTGTTGAACGTACAATCCGTTGGGTCGACAACTTCTTCAGGTGCCTGACTGTTGATGGTGCTAACCGAGTTACCGTGGCCGGAATTCAACTTCTCGTTGCTGGCGTCAGCGGTTGCTATCTCGTCCTCGAAGAGTCGTCGAGTTACGGTATTCTCTGGTGATGTGCACGGTTCGATTGCCGGCATCAACGCCATCACTTCAGCTGCGACAGTTGACAGAATGTTAGTTTCTGTAGTTGACTTCTCTGGACATGATTCTTTGACCTGGTCACCTGCTCGGATCAAATCCTGCTCGAATTGTTGCTGCAGGTATCTATACTGACGCGGAACAGGTAGCTGGTGTTCAACAATGAAATTTGTGGTCGGCGAGTACATGTCAGTGCCAGAAGAAATGACACCTGAGTCATGATCACCGGTTGCACTTTTTGGATGATTAGGTTGCACGGCAGACAATCCGTGCATCCACCTGGTCATCGACTTCTTGGCCAGAATGGTGCGTTCGTCATCCCCACTCAGGACGGCTTCAGCGTACGTAGCGGCCACTTTCTGAGCTGCAGCAAACGACGAAACGACTATTGGGACGTGCCACTCAGCTGGTATCAGTGGGAAGTGTGCTGACAGATATCTTGTGAGTGCCGGTAGGTTTACGTCTGTTGTCCTTCTCAACAAGCACAGTACGGCATCACAGAAGTAGTCGGATGACACCGTCGAGGAAATGGCGATGGATGAAGACGCTGATTTCGCCGATCTTGGCTTGGAACGACGCGGTGTGTCGACACTCCGTGATGCATCAGAATCAGCAGTTTCACTGGGTGTGTCATCTGCTCTCAGTTCACCATGGTGACGAGCCTTGTGACGCCCATAGTTCTACCCTTTTACGAATTTAATACTCACCTCCGAGATAATATATAACAACACGTTATAAACGTTCAATCAGCAGACGACGATTCATGAAAGAACGTTGGGAAACTTCAGACATCTGCACTATTAATGATGTTCTGTATACTCAAGTCGTTTTTTTCCCTTTTTTCCCCGATGGACGTCTGTCTATAAACGTCGAGCGTTACAGAGATAAGTTCGGCTATAATTTCGTGATTCTACTCTGGACATCAACTTAACAAGATAATGATAAATTGACGCTGTTGTGGCCGATTAAACTGTCGAGGCACCCTCACAGCTTTGGGTGGCTGAACTGCCGCAGTTATCGATGCTACCGCCGTTGCAGTATCGTATTTATCGGCCAGTCTTTTCATGTCTCTCCGTAAATCAGAAAGTTGGCTACTCACATTGGATGATTCACCACCCTGGGCTATTTCCGCGACCCAAGCAGCGTTTATTGCCGCATCCAGCATAGCGGGGTTCTGCCCCATAACATGGGGTGACAATCCCTTTTTCACATTAACGTGAAAGAAATGAACTTGATATGCCTGCAGTGGCGTGATAGCCGGTCGGAGGGCATATGGACACCTTTTTACAAATGGAGGGGTATGGCCTCTCCGCTTTCACGATGGTCTGTGTGGCAGTTACATGGTGATGGTTGAAAGCGTATGTATGTATGTATGTATGTATGTATGTATATTCAATAGCAGTAAACTGTAAAGAGCACAAGAGCCATTGCATCCAGCAGTGTTGGGAGATTACTAGGCTTAAAGTAATAGATTACAATTACTGATTACTTTTTTCTAATTGTAATCTGATTACTGTAATCAGATTACAACAAGGCTTGAGTAATAGATTACTAGTCACAATTACTCCTCAAAAGTAATAGATTACCTATAGATTACTATAGTGTAAATACATGTTAAATTACATTTTGAAATAGAAACATAATTTAACGCGTATCATCTGATCTTTGATCATCAGCATTTAATCATCATCAGCAACTACAGTCGAAATTCTGTTCTCATAACCAGAAAGCATTAAAAGCAAAGCATAGACGTGGAACGATAATGGGCTGTGGTGACTTATTCATTCATATGGTTGCCCTTTAAGTAATGTTCTGTGTTGCATTACTTTTTGATTAAATTACCATACAATAGTAATCTAATTACTGTAATCTATTACTCCACATCAATAGTAATAGATTACAGTAATCAATTACTTTTTTAAAGTAATAGATTACAGTAATCAGATTACAGTAATCCAGTAATGCACAACACTGGCGTCCACTAGTGCTTCCTTACAATTCTGCAGTTTCTTCAGTTGTGCATTGAAACTATGAAACTATGACGTGTTTGTTGTCGCCAGCTCAATGTTGAACGATCATTGATGCCAGCTAGCAGGCTGTTCAATCCTGGAGTGGACGGTTCCCATTTAGTGGTCAGTGTTAACAGCTCTTCGTTGTATGCTTCTACTGTGTCGGACAGCAGAAGTGGGTGAATTGAGTCGACATAGTATGCCATCTTACTGCTGGTGCTTACGCCATGATTGTGCAGCCAACATTTGCAGTCCTATCACATTGCATTAAGGTACACCGTTAAATACTTTCGAAAACTATGCAGACCGAACTGTAAGTACCAACCACAGATGAAGCCACATGCACAGGTGAGTGAGGTGGCACTGGAGTCTGGCTGTTGGTTCATTGTATCACCGACCTTCATTACTTTTCACATTACTCCTCACTCCTGCAAGTGCAGAGTGACTCCTTTCAGTGTCGCCTTGAAGTCTTTCTGGCCGTATGATATGTAAAATTTCCGGAAGTCCATGCAGCGAGATCCTGTTGTCACAGATATGTAGTGCGCTCCGCTGATATGTTGACGGTAGTTGACTGTTTCACCATTAACTAGTGCCTTCACCTTAGCATCGATCTCATCAAAACTCAGAAGGAACTGCCCCCACCTATGCCGACAGAGAGCAAAAAGAAAACTAAATGCAAATGTTCAAACTTACAAATCTACGAATATGTGCAGATCTACGACTATGTATACAAAACGTATACAAGGTGCGGCTAAAAAAGACACCTGTGCAATGTTACATGTGCTTAACGGTGTGTGAGCAGGCGTTCAGCAAGCTTGCGGCGGACCTCATGCCCGCGATGTATTCCTCCCAGCGCTCAGTGATGAACGTGTTTACCTTCTTGTACTTCTTGCACTGTACTCGTGCCGCACCACCTTCCGTCATTATCCTGATATCCACATCCCGAGAGTAGCTTCGCTGCGGAGCAGCTGGACTAGCTGGTACAGATTCAGTTTGCTGTGGCTAGCTTTGCTGTTCAGATGGCGGTGCCAACCTTCGACATCATTATTTGTCCTTATCGGCTGCATGTACACAGATTATGTCAAACGGGGCCAGACTTGACTGTCTATCCAGTTTCGTATGATGTAATCAATCTAAACTTTAAATCTAAAGACACTACCATAAGCAGTCCTATAAAACACTGTTTATGTAATCTACATGACATACAACGTACACAATTTAGCCATGTCATCTAACGGTAGAACCTTACTTTTGTCAGCAACGAAGCATAACAGCTCCGAATGTAACTCATCTTTCGCTGCAGGCAGTCTAGTAACGGTGGAGTCGTCAATATCTTCACGCTCATCATACTTATTAGCAGCTTATTTACATAAGTTGATACATCTTTAGAAAAGATGTATTTTAACTTCCAACGAAAATAAAATCATTTGCCATTAACATAGAATAGCTAGAATAGGCAATGTGCTAATTAAAAAGTATTTTGGAAAAGTATTTTGAATGCAGTATTTTCAAAATACTTTCAATGGCAAAAAGTTTTTAAAGTACTGAAATACAATATACTCAAAGGTGAGTATTTCAAATATCAACTACTAATGCTTAAAGTATTTCAAGTGTATATTTCAAATACAAGTATTTCAAATACTGCCCAGCTCTGGCAGTAATACATAATGTAACTGCTGCAGACTTTCTGCAAGTTTGAAAGTGTGAGGCAATTCTACAATTAACACATAACTTACTGTACGTTATTAATAATGCACCTAGAAACTAAGACAATGCTAAGTACTTAGGTGTGCGGTTTACATTTAGCCATATTACACAGCATCTACGGGCCTCGTTGAAGAAATATTCAGTGGGTTTCGACAATGTGTAAAACCCGGCAACCAAACACACAGCTTAAAACTCACAGTGTTTTCTTCTTGGTTGATTTCTTCCACATGGTCACAATTTCGGGATTGCGAGACCGACAACATCTAATGTAACAGCCTTAGTGAGACAGTTCCCGTAGCACATCTTTCATGTTTGCTAGGTCTGTTACAAACCCTGTTGTTTGCATATGCTTTAGGAGTCATTTAGCCCGATCTTTGCTGTTACGAGACTGATCTGCAGATGCATCATGAAAATTCTGACTCAGTGCTGTGAAATCATGCCACACTGCCTTCACAGCCCGGAAGCTACTTGCAACCCATCTTATTGTGAGGATAGGTGTGACCTTCCTCAAGGTTTCTTGTACAATGGCTGCTGTTATTTCTAGTTCTCTTTGGTTTTTGTGACTTTGGTGATAGAGTGTATATAGCTTTGTGATGAAGATTTCAAAGTGGTTTGTGCTGGTAACGGTGTTTAGTGCGTCTTTAGCTGACAGCTCAAGTTTATATGCAACACAGAGAATTGCTTTGACCTCGGGATAATCTCTTTTTAGCTGTGTGCTGACTCCATTGTCCACCCCTGTGATCACCGAGGCGCCATCTGTCGTGATGCTGATCAGATGATCTTTCAGGTATTCTTCATCTAACTGATGTGAGTGGAGGGTAGTCATCAGGGTGGTGTACAGTGCTGTTGCCATTATGCCCAAGGATCATTTCAGAATGTCTAAGAAGACATTATCAACCACCTATCCACCCACATCAGGTCTTAAGTATATGATCGTGTAGCTTGTGTTGTATATGGTGGTTTCATCTATTGCAATACTAATGAAGCTCTGGTCGTCACCTCAAGTAAGTTAGACTTACTTTACTCCTGCCGTTGTATTCAGTTACGAGAAAGATCGAATTAGGCGACCAGAAGATGCCGTAGTGTGTTGCTTACACTCTTATATGACTGTCAGTGGTTACAAATGCATTGGCAGCAGGGATAAGGTAAACAGCCATGTACTCTTGACGTTAATTTTGTGCTACGGTATCTTATCTTATGCAGGTCGCAGTGATCTAGCGGTGTCTTCTGTTCCCTTCTGTCGGCACAATTTCACCGTCAATGTCAGCTGTTTCACCTTCCACCCTGCCCTGAATATTGGTCAAATTGCCTTTCTCCATCGCTAACAGTAGTTTACTGATTTTTGCTACCTGCAGAGTTTCCTCTGGAAGCGTGTAAAATTCTTTGTGGACACGGATATCATGACCCATGAAAGCAGCTAGCAAATCTAGCTCGTGCTCACACAGACACAGCATTTGCGACATAGTCACAATATGCGTGCAAAGTTTTGTACTTGTCATAGCACTTGCATTTCTAGCGCTACATTCTCTGGAGAATTTACTTAGGCAGTCCTGCTGTTTGCTGCAGGAATACCGATGACTGACCTCAGTTCAAGCAGGCATGCAATTTGACGTTGGGCTGCCGTTGTTAGTAACACAGTTACCTTTCTGCCACGTTTGCCCCCTACATGCACAATGCGAAATTCCTTGCACAAGGCCATTTCCATGCGTGACAGACAGCAGTCACATCTTCATTTACATTTTCAATTGTATCACTGCAATAAGCTGCAGTTAACATACGCTGTGCCTCTCCACCACGACGGCGGTTGAAGACAACAACTTGAGCCAATGTTACCTGACATAGTAGATTCCATGCATCAACTGTAGGTCCATCAGTCAAACTCGCCATGCATTCTTCAGACTTTGCTGTAAGATAACAGTGAAGGGCCTTAACATCCTCTGCAAGAGGAAGCACAGTTGGTTTGTTAAACTTGCCTTGGCTGAGTTGGCTCAATTTTGTCAAGTTTGCGAGTGTGATATAAGATACTAATAGCATGTTAGTTGTACAACAGTTTATAAATCGTTCATTATTGTTGTTATTATTGTTACTTAGTAGATTACAACATACTTTATATTTCGTCTCATCGGTGCTGTTCAACGAGACACGTCCATTGAAGCGATGTACAGATACGTTTGTGAATTTCCCAGCGTCATTCACATGTAGTTGAACCGTGCTTAGTTCGTTCCACAGCTTACAAGTTATTTGTTGATAGGAATCAGCAATAGTGATATCTTTTCTTTGTCATCCATTGCCTTCTTTTATCTCAGACACCTACAGGGTACAGCAACAAAATAATCCGCTGTGGTGTTTTGCTAATGTCTCAACAACAAATTGGAATTTTTATATGAAAATTTACGTGACTATTTCCCATTCATATCTATGTGTAACTGTTACATTATGTTACATTATGACAACATTTGAACAAGTTATGTGACTTCAAGAGAAAAAAACCCACATTTTGTAAGTGTAAATGTGACATCTGCATTATTGATTGTAGCGAAAACTGTGTACCAGCTCAAAAACACAGACGTCATAGTGACATGAATTAATCTGACAGAAATACTGTCTGTTTATTACAACTGGTTATTTTGCTGATATTTGTTAATAACAAGCATTTTGTTAACACAGTCACAATGGGAAAAGTGTCACATGCAGACAAAATGTGAATGCAGACGATGCGTGAGGAGGGATTGCGACCAAAAGCAATAATTTGTGCATGACTGCATAAACAATGTAAATTAAGTACCATGCAGAAAAGTTGCCAGCACGTTAATGCCACTGGATCAGTGGTCAAATCCCAGGCTGGTCGTTAGGGTGTTTCAAAAAAATAAACTGTGTGATTGATCTGGTGCTTGTTTATTTTTTGTTCCCTTTAGTGAATAAACAATGTACAAAAAATGAAGAAAATTCAGTGACATTTAGTACTGCCTCATGGGCAGTTAATTTAATCGCAACTGACATCAACGACATTTAAAAATAGAGATAACTTAACTGTTAATAACTGCAAAGCAGAAATGTACCAATGTACTGTTTGTTTCAGTCAAAAATAGCTTGTAGTTAAGTAAGACTTCTCAGTTCCCATTTAGTGAACTGTGTGCTCAAAGCAGCACTCTTGGTAGCCTGTGGCAGACGTTTTCGATGTATTGAATGCAAACCATTTATTTATGACAGTGCTGTAACTGAAGATTGCAATATCATACAGCAAACTAATTGCAATAATGTGCACGTCTTCCAACCACCAGACATGATCACTTGCAGCAGTCAATGATTCTCCTGACTGTACATGACGAACGACATTCCTTGTATGCCAGTAGTACTGAGATGCAGCTTGTGGTGATTGATTCATCTCTCCAAAGTTTGTGCATTCATACAACAATTCCGGATAATTCATAGATACATCATCACAGTCTTCAGCTACCCACGCATAATGATCTTCTGTACCAGTCAAGCAGTACGATATGACAACATAGACATAACAATTTGTTAGTCCCAGACTGAAGCTTATGCCGACGCTTCAGAAATCCTATTTGATCCGCCCCTCTGGACCCGCCAGTCTGGATCCGACCATCGTGACCTGCAGATGTGACAATGCGTTACCGATGTCGACAGCAGTGCTATGCTGTTGCCGACACTGTCGCCTTTGTTGCCTCCTTCCCCGCAGTGCATGAACCGTTGTACGCAAGGTTTTGCCAGCTGATACAAACTTGCACCTGTGACAAACTGGACAAAGAAATGCTGTTGTAGATGTAGCATTTATTCTCACGTCATGCATTGATGTAACAAGTGCTTCAGTGGTTCATGTGAGGCAAGCATCATGTGAGACTCTGCGAGAAGACAACGACAGACGCAGTCTTCTCTGAAGATTGACAAGATGTGTTGACGACAATGACACGTTGACACCAATAACATGTGGCTAAAATTTAAAATCTGCAGTAAAGTCCTAAGCAACAGTGCATTACCTCGTCCAATTTCTCTTACGTGACAAAGTTCAATATCTTGGCAGTGTGTTATTGCTTCCTTGATAATCAGCTTAATCATTGTTGTCTTTTCGGACACAGAAGGCTGTCTCCCTGCACGCAGACTGTTCGTTAAACTGGCAGCTATTTTCTGCCATGGCATAGCAAAATCTTCCATCCAGGTGCTGTCAGCTGGTACACTGCAGGTAGATGTCGACTGCACTGACAAAGAACACGTTGAGGTAGAAGTTGATCAATGGATTCACTGGCAGCAGGACTAACAGCTGTTACCTTGGCAGCAGCACTCAGCAACTTGGAAGCGAAGACCTGAGCTGGACCCAGTGATTGGCCGCCAGACCCTAATCACTCTGCTACCGCACCAACTAAGCTGGAATTTTCTGTTCTAGTATCTCCCAGCAGGAGTCAAGATTTTGATGTCCAGGATTCTGTTTATGCCACTGGTCATGCAGATAGTAGACACACATCTGTGTTGGATATAGGGCTGCATTAGGGAATGGAACCCGGGTACCCGAAAACTCGGGTAACCCGCCCATTTTCAAACCCGTAAACCCGGGTTTGTGTGCGGGCAAAAACCCGGGTTTGACGGGTTTAATTTCAGGTGTCAGTCAGTACTCAGTACACTGCGCAGAAAAGCATGCAGAAATGGAGAGCACTTAAGGGACAAGCATATCCCATAAAATATAAGCGGCCGAGAATTATAATAATCTACTAAACAATAGGTGACTACATTTCTGATTTTTCGGGAGGCTAATATTTCCCTAATCAGTAAATGCGAAAGAAGAACTTATATGCAACTGTTGGTAAGGAGATGTGGCACCGCCTAGTGAACGCGACCTTGTCAGTTTCATTGCAACGCTGCTGCGAGCCAGCTTCAGCCCTTCTTCTGTCCAACGGCTCCTGAAGAGCGTTTTATCTGCGGGTTGCAGCCAATGCGTAGTGTGGGCTCCACTCTGTTCTGCTTCATCAGTTCGATGAAATCTAGATTATAGACGTGGTACCCATGGCCATCCAGGAAGAGGATGTGATGCTTCTCGTCATCTTTCGGCAAAGCCAATACAAACATTTCGGCCCATGCCATGAACAGGTCTTTGTTGACCCATCCATTCTCTGACATTCTCAGAGTTGCAGCATATCCTCTAGGGAACCCATCCAGCCATTCAGGCTTTAAACGTTTGCCACGCATTATTACCATTGGCTTGAGATAAGTGCCCATGGCATTAAATGCTGCTACTATGGTGGTAGTTTCACCTTTCTCTGTGGCCTTGGTTTGGTAGCAAGGCTTACCTACTTCCCCAAGCACCTTCTGTGGGACAAGGTAGTCCTGCAGCCCAGTCTCATCGACATTCCAGAAATGGTTTGGCATACATCTTATACCAAGCTTGTCGATACTAGCTTCAAGCTCATCAAACCATTTCGTCACAACTGTTGGTACTGTTGTTAGCGTAAGTTACCAGTTTGATTTAATTTGACCATGTTTGAGACAGCAATTAACACCCACTGTACCATAGAGCATTATAAGTCTGTTTTATTAACCTAGATGCCAAACACCATAGACATGATTTATTTTTAATCTATAAGTAAATGTGCAAATATGAATTGTAAATTACTGTTGCCAAATGGCAACACCGGACACGAAAGGGTTAACATCCCTTGCAGCTACTAGTGCATTCTGATCAGTCAAAGGGGAATCACTGTAGCAATCTAGAGCGTTTGGAAGCAAATTCAAAGAAGAAACATCAACGACATTATCAGAAGTTAACAATGTGCAGAACAGTTGTTCTCCACCGACTGCTTGACTCCACTCTGCCGAAATTACTTCAGAGGGACCTGCCACACAGTGCTACAGTTCACTGGTGTCGGCACTGCCGATGTGACTAGACTCCGACTGTGGCACCGGCAGTTCACACGTGTCAGCGCTGATAACTCAGAGCACTCTGAATGTGGTTTAGGATGAAACAGCCTGCGACATCGACTGCTGTATCCGGCATTTGATCATTTGCTTCATCTGACTGCATTTGCAGTATCTAAAATAGCCATCATAATGTAAGAAGGACGATGATCTGGTGATATCAATACTGCCACATTGTGAGTGACGTACCAAATACCAATAAAATCAACGAATACCAAATACAAGCAATGATGCTCGCATGGCATCCCTCGCAGAAGACTTTGATCACCTCACAGCCGCTCTCGCCACCCAGCTGCAAGTTCTGCATTTGTGCCAGTTTGCATCAAAAATACGTCATAACTTGAGACAATTAGAAAGCTTGTAGAGTCTGATAAGCTGAGTCGTACTGGCCCACAGTGCCAGCATAACACATCTGAGATATCAGCTCCAACACAGAGCTTTTCTGCGCTGTGGTAATACCTAATTTTGAGACTGTTACCTCGCGACTGAATGATCGCATGCATTGAAAAAGGCACAGGTTAACGCTATCATTGTCGAAAGTGGAGCCAAGAACATTCACAGCAGACAGGTCTTTGTCAACCATAAGACAGTGTACCAATTCACAATTATTGTGACGTGCAAATGACTGCAGAGATACAGACAGATATACTCTGTGCCCTTTTTTCCAACTCGGTCCAAATCAGTTGGTATTTGCCTTTGACCGGTGGCAGTTGTAAGGAAATCCACAGAGAACACCATGCTGATGCCTCCAAACAGATCATTGCAGCTCAGTGTCTCAGTCAGGCACATATGAATGAATAGAAGTGTCAGTGAAGAGACCATACTGACTTCATCTATTATCAGTAGTTTCACAGTCTTCACTGTGGCTTTTAGTAGTGTCAGTTGTTCTTGCTGCAGACGGCTGTAATCAGCTGGTTTCCCATACTCTACGGGCAAGCTTAGCAGTCTGTGAATGGTGGTCCCACCACCAATGTTGAAGGCTGCAAGACCAGTTGGTGCTACAACAAAAACGGGTATGGAAACTTCAGGCAGTTGTTGGCTTATTTTTCTGTTTAAGTAGTTTATTATTTTGCCTGTGCTGCCGTGACCGGTGACGATAAGACACAGTGTTTCGTTCTGATGGCAAACCGTGTTGACGACCTTGTTGACTATTCGTTGTTGGTCTGTGTTGAGTTCGTTGAATGCCGTAGCTAAGTCATCCTCATCATTGTGATTATTTCTGCACTGACCTGCTGTGTGTGTCAGTCAATTCTTGTGTGGCACTTCTAAGCTGGTTTGTTCTGCAGCCTTCAAATGCACTTTCCTGATCTCGTTCAACTCTGTCATCTTACGCTTGTCTCATAGTTTGTGCTCTTTCGTTGATGTACTTCTCCATCTGCTCTTCCTGTTGTGACGTATGCGTGTTGTATTCATGATATGTTTTCATTTCCAGTAGTCTGTCATTTTCTTTTATATACGTTTCAGTGTAATTCATTCCTGACAAGCACAAGTCAGCCTCCATGCACCACGGTTTCAGGAGGTAGTAAAGATACAGTTCTTTCTTCTCGTCTGACTGGTGTTGGTTGACTCTCTGGTGTGTGATGATGTATGGTCGTTCTTTTCTGCAGCGGAGATAGAACCCAAGAATTCAGCTGCATGCGCTCTTTACCAGTTGATCGAACAATCTGCATGACTCCAGCTCATCTGGACGGTCTGGGTAAACGTCCTGTACCATGTGAGGCTGAAATATGTTGTAAGAGTTTGGATTGCCACGGTTTTCTGTCCACATGGTTGACAGAAGCTCTCATATTCCGTGTGTTGCTGCATCCCATGGCAGTGGCCACACGTCCCCAAACACTGCCATCACTAGCATAACGCCAATCAGCAGCTGTATCTGCGATCATCACCTTCAGAAGATGATAGGCCACTTCACGATAATTTAAACATCTTCGTGTCATCAACAGAGTCAAAGTCGAAGACAGTGTGGCGTCCCACAGCAATGCAACGACGTTGTCATGCTCTGGTGTTGGAATACAACCAGCTGGTACCAGACGCTGTGCCCACTGACGTGCTTCGTCGTCACACATGTCAGCAGAAAATGGTTCCATGACGTCGCCTCTGAAGATTGTGTGATTTCTGTGAAGCCACGTCACAGCTAGTTGAGTCTGACGCACGGCGCACACTGTGTCGCACACTGTGTCGTCAACACCACTCTGTCACATGCAACAGATAAAACTGCTGTGACTAGACTGTGTGCTTGTTCAGCGTTTGCAGTTTGTTCACCATGCATATGCTGCTATTCCATCCATCCTACTAACCCTAGTGACTTTCTATTTAACACTGTCGCAAATGAAATAATACAACATTTCAGAAATGGAGCGTAGTTTATTTGTAACAACATGAACAACAAACCTTGACGTCATTATCTGATAGTGGACAGAGCTGTAATATGCCACTTGTACACAGTTACACACGAAGATAGCGTGACTCCACTGCGCCACGTTCTACAGCAAACAAATGATCACGCATGTTGTCACAGCAGATGTACTCGCAGTGCTACCTGATGTGCTCAATGCTGTTTGATACTGTACAACACAGACAGTGACCATTAATTTGTACATGTTTCACATTCAGTGAAACTTGACAGACTTACAAGACTTCTTGACGGAAAACTACTGCTTCTTTCTTTCTTCTTTGATTAGCAGAAAACATAGCCTTTTCTTTGATTTTTTGTTTCACGGGCGTGTCAGTTAGAATCTGTGCATTGTCGTGTCTACGGCTGGAAGCACTTATTGATGTTTTTCTTGCTCTAGCTTTTGATAATGGTCGTGCTTCTTCTGGTGTCACACGGACAGTCTTCTTTGGCGTATTTTGTGTTTCCTGCACCGGTGTCATGGTTGGCAATAAAGTTGATGCATATCCAGGCTGATCCGCATTATTCTGGGCCGCCATTGCTGTTGGCTGGTTGTTGACTGACTCATTCTGGGCCGTCGTTGCTGTGGTGTAGTTACGTTTACTGGGTAATAAGTAGTTCAAACAGTGATC
>Ga0209679_1000403_pt1 | contig 16131 bp, 14 predicted proteins | sample WorMetHEROISLAND_4_FD_187408 | JGI IMG/M metagenome (GOLD analysis project Ga0209679, IMG submission 187408) | Marine gutless worms symbiont microbial communities from Max Planck institute for Marine Microbiology, Germany - Olavius sp. 2 HERON... ...
AACGTTTGTCATGTTGATCGTCGTTTCACCGATGGCTAGTGTGAGGTCTTGCGACGACAACTTGCTGATGGTAGCACGAGACCCGAACCAGATCGCTTCCGTTTTTTCAGCATTAAGTTGTAGTCGACGTGAAGCAAATTGGCATACGTGGGCGACAGGTAATAAAACGACAAATTAAGCTTTCACTAAATCCGGGAGTTAAATAAATATCGAAAGTAGTAATGGCACTAGGCTTTGTCATAGACTGAGTCAGCAAGATTACGATAATATACATTAATTGCTAGCTAGTAGCTACACGAACTTGAGTCGAAACTTTATTGTAACAACTCACATTAAATACATGTAATAAATGTACAGTAAATATAATAAAATAACTAGTAATGTTAGTGGTGGGAATATGTTACGAGCTGAACGGTGTTATATATAGTCAGGTGAATCGGCTCAGGCATCGTCGTTGAAGAAGAGGCCGTCTCCGCTGAGGGTCGACATTTTCAACGTGCCTCCCCCGTCCAAGTCCGGCGAGCCACCGCCGCTGATGATGAAGAGCGGCGCCTCGGCGGCTGCAGGTCCGGCCGACAACTGGCCGAACTGGCCGCCGAGACCGGCCAAGTTGTTGGCGGCGAACATGTCCAGTTCGCGGCGCGTATCCACCACGGCTACGGTGAACGGACTGCCCGGGACGTGGACCCCGGACCACTGGATGTGAAGGACGTACTGGCCAACCTCGCACGGATTGTAACGGCACTTGATCGCACGATCACGCAGCTCGTCTTTCGACATCTCCACCCGGAACGCTCCTGCACACAGATAATTTTAAGCTGTATAAACACAATTTTAGACTTGATATTAGAAAATTTTCTCTTTCAGTTCGTGTAATAAATATTTGGAATGCGCTACCGTGCTCTGTATTGCAATGTAACACTGTCAATACTTTCTAGCGTCACTTGGACTTGCGACCAGTGTTGGGCAAATCCAAATCGTGACTGGGATTTAAATCACGATTTGAGCATTTTTGGGAATGATTCGACAATTTTTCGGACTGATTCGACATGAAAGATTGGGATTCGATTCGATTCGTTATTTTTTTGCGATTCGATTTGAGGCGCGAGATTTGACAGCCGAATCTTAGCCAGTTGTCGGTCAACTGTGGAGTCTCTGCTGCTGCGGCTCGAAATGCTGCGACAACAGAATGCAGAAGCAGCTGACTGACTGACAGCAACACTTTCTACCAGACCAGCACCCTAGCTAGTTTTATTCGTAATTTCATATTAGACTTTTTAAAGTTAAAGTTGCTGTGACTGAATAAATATTGGCTGAGTGGGCTGACAGTGCCTACTACTAATTTGGGATTGGGATTTGATTGGGATTCGGAGTTTTGAGATTGGGATTTGTTGGTCAGATTTGGGATTGGGATTTAGATTTTGGTCTTGGGATTTGGGATTTGAGTTTCAAAGATTTGGGATTTTAGAGTGAGATTGGGATTTGAGATTTGCCCATCACTGCTTGCGACTGATTTCGCCAATAATTGCAACTGAAGTCCAACTCAGTAGAACGTCCGGAGAAAACAGAACGGAAAGGTCAGTTCGGACCGCTATAATATAATGATAGAGAATCCAAACCTCTGGGTCCACGGACACGGACTGTGAGTCGGCCTGGACCAGCACCTCGAGTTTCAATCAGTAAGTCGCTCTGGAACGTCGCGAGCAATCCGGACTGTAGTCCGGGACCGCTGACTCGCACCTTGCTCGCGTCTGTTGGTGACGTCACCTTAATATTGAACGGCGATCCTACAGTGACCAGACCACCCAAGACGTCCATTAGCCAGTTACACTGTTATCACCAAGCGCGGTATTGCCATCATATGTTGTTCGTCCGTCCGTCTGTCTGAAGTAAGTAAGTAAGTAAGTAAGTAAAACGTGGATTTACATAGTGTATACCGTTTAAGAAAACCTCTAATGCGCTGAAGCAATAGTGATTTGTGGTCACATAGGTTTGGTGAGTTTGAATGTAATTATACGGACGACGGTTAGCTTAGGGTCTTCACATCTCGTAATCCCACATCGCCAAACTAGTCCAAGGGGAACATCCCCAAAATTCGGGTGGAATAGGGTGGGTCGCTGTTTTAGCAGAAAACCTGCAGTATCTCTGAAGCGGAGCAGTATAGGACCAAAGTTGGTATTGACGACTAATAGGAAGTTGCATACGCGCTTTTGATTGGTACCGTCAACGGCAATTACGCATTCTGTTTCAAGATATAAGCAAAATTCATGCGATTTTAGAGCTCAGCACGAAAACGTGAATGAAAATAGACCAACACTATCAGCGGCAAAGATGTAGCCAATAACTCTAGTTTCTTGCAATATAAGGTTTATGAGGATATTCGCGGGGTTCCCTGGAGAGGGGGCGTCAAGCAACTGTGGGGTAATGGAAAACGTCGATTTTCAGTGCTTTTGAATGCTATATCTTCAGATCCTTAGGAGGTAAGGCCAGTATTATTATACAGCATTATTTAGTTCCTCGTCGCCTTTCCACTGACTCCAGAATACGTGACCTCGAATGACCACGACGGCCATTTTACGTTAAATTCTGTTTTCGTGCAGCCACGGCCAGAATTTTTTGCATGGATTTCGAAAACAACTACGTAAAAGGATAAGCCCATACTGTCCGCGGCGGAAATGTATGGCAGTGACTCTATTTTCCGGCAATATGAGGTTTATTTGCCAAGTGTTTGCTTCTCAACCCCTTATGGTCGCTTTCTTTTCAGTGACCTGTCAAGTTCAAGTTCAAGGTATATTTACAGGGTGTTACGGTATATCTTTACCCATAAACCGGGATCCTCGAGTCTGACAATATCATATTTTCAAATAAAGACAAAATGCCTATTGATCACATTCCTGCTATCGTTATTGAATACAGCTTTATGTGGTGCATGCAAACAGCAGTAACCAGAATACAGTACAAGGTATGACACAAAAACTTTTTTGGTTTTAACAGTAACGAATACAAGGAACAAAACAGTGCACAGATTAGGCCTACTGTGCGTAAAATTTACATTAAAATAAAATGTGCAGTATATTGAACGTGGTATAGTGGCGACGACAAGTATTTAGAACCAACCAAGAAGAAATCAATCAATCAATCAATATTCGTCTATTAAAGGCATGCCAGAACGCAGGCCTAAACCATTACAAAATACAATATAAAATACAATATAGCGGAATACAATGTTATTTCCAGTCCAATGGTAGAGTGCCAAAATAGCAAGACAAAGATGAAAAAGTATGATGTTACAAAGAACAGGGTCAAAAAACTGCAGATAAGTCAACAAGACAGAAACAACATAGCTTTCATGAGATTTTAGAGGGTTAATGAACGCGAGCGTTCTCCGAAATATCGAAGTCAATGCGAAGCGGATTGTTTCGTGCTGCACTTTACTCAAACGTATTCGCTAGGGGCCGCTGGCGTAGCAACTGACCTTGTATAACTTCGCCACAGAATGTCACAAACAGCTGATGAGTTCCAGTCTCCTGAGGTCGAATCCTCAGCAGGAACGTGCCGTCTTGTTGATCGACCAGCTCGCAGAGGGCTGGCTTCATTGGCCCTTTACAAGTGGCCAGCAGCTCGCCTACAACGCAACGACAGGCTGCGGGTTGTATTGGAACAGGTTGAAACAGAACGTTAAAAAAGGTTAACGCTCTTCATAGGAATCCATCTCAGAGCTACGGAGCGTCACTTGCCATATGGGATCACACAATGTTACCTGCCACCCGACACAAGTGAACGCGCCCCACCATAACCCGAGCCAACCAGGCCGGTACTCGATTTACCTACCCCGCAGGGATGGAAGGCTGAGTTAGCTAGGTAGCTTGATAGCGGCCCGACTGGGAATCGAACCCACAACCGCCTGATCGCAAGTCCGACGCCCTAACCGTTACGCCACCAAGTCAACGTTGAGGCAGAGTAGGCCTGCCCCGTAGCCGACACTGGATAAGCTGATACTCATTTCCCGATCTGCTGTGGGTAGGAGGCTGAGTACTGAGACGGTTTCTGCAAGCAGTACGTGCCAAATAAAATTTCACAACGTTAATAAATGCACTATCGCACGAAGATAATGACACAAGTCAGTAAAATATATGCAACATCATTTGTTCACACACGTACGTCATACATACATACATGTATGTATAAAAAATGCATTTTTATGACATTATATTTTTCAATGGGCCACAAAAGTGCTCTATGGCATATACAAATGGTTAACCAGGCCGTGGATTCGCTGTATTCTAGAATCAAGTTGCCTGACGAAATGTTTACGATAACGATATTGCAGATATACAGATTTTTACCGTTTTCTTTACCTTTAATATTATATATATCTTTATTCGTCTCAAGGACAGCAATACAAAATACAAAGAACATTGCACATAAAAAAACACAGTCATAAAACAGAAATACGGTAACATAACACATAGCTGTAAGCAAATAAAAGCAAAAACATCTAAAACATACAAATGCAATATCACTTTTTGGGTGCAATATCACTTTTAACTTAACCTTTGCCATAACCTTTACCTTTACAATTGCCTTCACCTTAACGTTTAGCTTTAACGGTGTGAGATGCTAGATTAGTGATTAAATAAACACACTTGTTACACACAGACCATCCTGCATAACGCAATGGCTATTCGCAGGACCGTACAATGTCATGGCAGAAAACCGGAAATTGTTAAATATTCATAGTAAACATTATGACGATCTCTGTGGGCAATGAATTTGACACTTATGACAGCTTTAAGTGTAAAATTGAAGAAATTCCCACTTATTCAGTAAAATTACTAATTCGTAAATTAGTTACGATCTTTCCACTTATTCAGTTTTACACTTAAAACTTTCATAAGTTTCAAATTCATCGCCCACAGAGGATCGCCACGATGTTTACTATTCTGCCATGTGCAGTCCTGCGAATAGCCAGATACTATGCAGGACGATCCTGCGTATAACATCAGCCTTAAATAAATGCTACGTGAGTTTTTCATTGGTTTACTGTGTACACACCTGATCCAGCTCGTCGCGTGTCGACAATGACGCACAGGTCTTGTCCGAGGGCACCTCCTTCGAGTCCCTCACCCGACACCGTCACCTTGCTGGCATCGTTGCAGCAGCCGACGCTCACCTTGAACGGCGAGCCGGGAATCTGATAGCCGCCCCACGCTATACTCAGCAGGTATGCACCTGTCGTATACACGGTTAATTGGCAGGTTGCTAATCATCATCATCATCATCATCATTTATTTACTTATTTATTTATTACTTGGAAGCTGGAACATTATTGCTTACAATACAGTAAACAGTAACCAGTCATACGTCATGCCAAGTAACAGGTCAACTACAGTGCATACAAGAAATATTTTAGACTGTGATCAATCTAATTACTCCTCGCGCATTATTTTCTCCTGTAGGCTATTCCTCTAACGCTGCTCTGTAATTCATGCAAGTGGATCGGAAAACTCATTCCAGAGATATGGTCATTCGAAATTTTCCAAGATGGCGGGCGGGCGAATCTTGGATTTGGTACAACCGGAAGTTCGATCCGCCGTCCCCGACAGGATCAAACACGAAGTCGATCGGACGACCCGTTCCAGAGATATAGCCGTTTGAAATTTCCCAAGATGGTGAAATCGGAAATAGCACCATTCGATCCGCCGTCCCCGAAAACCTTACCCTAGTATCAAACACGAAGTCGATCGGATGATCCGTTGCAGAGATATGGCCATTTGAAATTTTCCAAGATGGCGGCCAGCCGCCGTCTTGGATTTGGTCCAACCGGAAGTAGGTCCATTTGATCCGCCGACCTCGAAAATCCTACCCTAGAACCAAACATAAAGTGGATCGGATGACCCGTTGCCGAGATATGGCCGTTCGAAGTTTTCCAAAATGCGAGGTCGGTCGGTCGGCGGGTCGGTCCTCAATTATACATTGTTCTCATACATAGTACATATGTGCATAGTACATATGAACGCACAAAATATAAAAAAAATAAATCTAAAAGAAAAGAAAATAAAAAAAATAATAAATAACATTAAGCAGACGACGAATTAATAGTCCAAAAATCAGTAAACCGGCGATTCCAATATGCACTGAACCGAAAACATAAACACAATAATTAATTAACACACCTTGACGATCGGCTATGTAGCAACACCTGTATCTGCACTGACCAATCAGAACGCAGCGGACCTGAACGTCTGCTTGAAGTCCAATCAATTTCACCTCTGGTTCACCTGGGTAATACAGCAACATCATTTACAACTTAAATAATGTCAACAAAACGGATGTATTTATTTTATACCACTTTCATCTTCATAAATCATTTTAGTCAGTTCTTGTTCCAAGAAACGATGAAAAAATTTTATTGTTACCGCACGATGCAGGTATAGTGCTAGCGCGGTATTGCTATTGTAAGTCGTCCGTCCGTCTGTAAGTAAGTAAGTAAGTAAGTAAGTAAGTAAGTAAATACATTTATATGCGGCACAAAGAAATCATAAATGTCACAATTGCGCCGTGGTCTCAAAACGTGGTGGAGAATAAGTAGGTCTTCAAATGTTCATTGAAAGTACAGCGATAGCCCAGTGTCATGTAGATTGAACGGCAGCTCATTCCATGTACGCGGACTGGCGGCAGCGAAGGATCGATCACCGAAAGTCCGTCCGTCTCTCTGTGACGTATGTGACGTTGATATACCGTGGACATATGTGTTGGGTTAGTTCAAAACTATTTACACGAATAATTAACTTAGGATCTTCGCTCCTTGGAGCTACAATATCGGCAATCTGGTCCAAGGGGAACACCACCAAAATTCTGGGGACAATAGAATAGACAATAAACGAATATTGTATTGTATTGATCATTTATAAACATGAACTCGGCCCGACTATTGGCAATTTTTTCTATGAGCCCCCTCCATATCCAGCTGAGTTTGAGACGACGGGGCTATATCGTCGTTAGTTTAATGGTGAATCTGAAAAGCCAGTTACCCGGGCCGGCTGTAGATCCGTCAACGATGAACTCGGCCTCCTCGCCGCAGAAGGCATTCGTGAGTCCTGGACCGAGAACGACCACCTTCTCTGGGCAGACTTTATCCGGTTCCGGTGGCTTCTCCTCTTCCATGACACAGAACACGATTGGACACCTCTTGAGCGGCTTTCCACCCCAGAAGACTTTCATCTGGTAGTCACCTGATACATCAAGATAATGTTATCTTCAGTCTACATCCTACTTCCATCACTCAATAATAAATAATAAATGTCGACTTATATAGCGCTATCATCAGAAAAACCTCAAATGCGCAATCCAACTAGCACACAGTGTTGTATCCTATCCGTATTTCAAATGGTACAAATGTTACTGAATAAATGTTACTGTAAATTCCACAACAATGATTAAAGTTAGGCCTAATTACGATTACTATCACTAGTCTAAAGTTGTAAAATGGGGAGTGTCTTAGGGATTTCTGTCGAGAATTGTTCTTTTGGGGAGATATGCATGCAGGGATGTGCATGAGGTCTTTTTAGTCGAGATGGAGGCGAGACCGAGACCTTGATTAAGCCCGAGACCGAGGCCAAGACCAAGGTGTTGACAATTCAAGCCGAGGCGAGACCGAGGCCGTCAGAGCTCGAGACCGAGACGAGGCCGAGGCGTACCAATTCCGAGGCGAGACCGAGCCGAGGCACTACTGCACCTCGAGACGACCTCGAGACCGAGGCGTCAAGACCGAGGCCACATCCCACATCCACATCATTCCGAGGACTGATGTAGTCCTAAAAAGAAGTGGGGAAGCCTAGAACTGAGGCTGAACCGAAGCATAATTTTATATACATAATGCTAAAATGCTTGCCTACGAGATCGAGGCGCTTGCTACCGAGGCCGAGGCCGAGACCATGCAAGGCCTTCAATGTCGAGACCGACGCCAAGATCAAGACGTTCAGTCTCGAGGCCGAGGCGAGACCGAGACGTTTGAAATTTCAACTGAGGCAAGACCGAGCCGAGGCACTAATGCGCCTCGAGACAGCCTCGAGACCGAGGCTTCAAGACCGAGGCCACATCGCCGTCTGCATGGCGTAGACATTATCCAGTACCCAATTTCGGTTAAGTTAGAAGCGTCTCTCGGCTGCAATTGGCTGACCTTTCACGACGGGCATGAAGCTGACGTCGTAAACGGTGTCATGACGAGCGACTTTTGTGGGAATCTCGCTGTGGTCGGGTGCAGTCACCGTGGCACACAGCTCAGCTAAACACATCCACAGAAATACACCATGGCATACACACACACGCACAAACACCACTGAATCGTTAGTTATTTTGTAACAAAACTACATACAGTTGTCGTACCACAGCAATAAACGCCATGTCGTATAATGCGCCTAGGACAGCGAGATAGTAACAGATTCGTGGCAAAATGCAAAAAAACGACATTTTAAGACAAATCTATGAAAATCACGAAGACTGATGTCTAACTGAACAAACAAAGTCAGCGTAAAAGTAGAAAGTTACACTTAACGATCGTGAAGTCAGTCTAGAGGGTAGAAGCAGTCTTGGCAGGACTTGCAGGGGCGGTTCTAGCCCATAATTCTGGGGGGGGGCATCGCCCCATTAGCCCCTTCATCACTGAGTCTATTTTCTCAGTTCTCCGAAACCGAAAAATACGAACTTCATATAGGCTTACATTTGAAATCTATTGTTAGTAGGGTTGCCAACTCTGTAATGGGTTAGACCCTGAGACCCATAGAAACAAGGCCCAAAGGACCGACAGCGGGGGTGGGGTTCTTGGCAAGGACAGCGAGCCTCCTCCCCATCAAAATAGGGGGCCTGGGGAGCGCTATAAGCTACCCCAGTGGGGCCCGGGGCGGAACACCGGAAAATGTAGATTTTGGAGCATTTTTGGGACCTCAGAAATCACATCAGAACGGTCAGCTAGCTTTGAATCTGGGGCAATAAGTGAATCTGGCCATTCTGGGGGCACGTGCCCCCTGCCCCAACGTAGAACCGCCCCCATGGAAGTACTTGCCTTTTCCTTGCGCCCTAAGTAACAAACAATAAGGGAACTTGTAAAATTATAATTTGTATAATTTGTATAATACTGTAATTTGTAAAATTCAACTCGCCAAAAGAATCACTTTCACAGGGCGAACGTACCATGACCAGCTTGACAAGTTTCGAATTCGACCAGCTGCAGCTTGTTAATTTCGGCTCTGACGACAGGCTGACCGTCAAACAGAGCGAGCCATCCTCCAATAGGAGCCACTCGGTCAGGGTTGATGACGCACGCCTTGAACGGACTTCCTGCAACAGAATTAACATACACATGCATAAACATAAACCTGTGTTTAGAAACGTACGAGTAGCCAGCCCAAAGAAGAAGTTTGAATATTCATAGGTCGTTCAGCCAGCCTGAGCTCAGTCTACCGCACGGAACCAATCAGAAAGTTAACAAATAAAAAAACTAAAAAATTAAGCCGACACGCTCTGAAAATTCCGATAAACAGTCACGTAATCGGTAAAGAAGGTCCAGCACATAACGCTGCCATCTGGTGCGTTATCACTAGTGACATCTAGAGGCCCATAGCTTAATTCCGATAGAAAAGTTTTGTTAATTATGCCTCCGCCCACCGATAGTTAAAGATACTACATATAAACTGGATAGATTTTGAAGATCAAAAGGTCAAGGTCAAGGTCAAGGTCAAGTCATAGCGAGGTCAAATATGGCTGCATCGAAGTACCATTCATCCCGTTTTATTCAATTTTTTTTATTTTTATAATCCATTCAACTACAACGTGCTGGCTTAGTGCTGGCTACAAGTGAAGTCTTAGTGTGACTAACTGGGAGGGTGGTATGTCTGCTAGCGGCACCGCTGGTCCGACTGCCCCTTAATGCGAGCGATGGATGACCAGATAATGCGCTGCATTACCAGTAACACATGTCAATCAGCTGCCATTTCTGACACAGATGTAGAGCGTTGCTGGTCACGAGAATTTTACCTTTACCCAGATCAACTCAGCCTGGCCATCCCTCCGTGGGTAGGCCTGACGACAGTACCGTAGTACGAGAAAACCGACGACATCACGTGACCACGGTAAAGGTGACAGTATAACGCTGGGGTAAGTAAGTAAAAAAGTAAGTAAAACGTGGATTTATATAGCGCATACCATTTTAAAAACCTCTAATGCGCTGGTCACACTAGTAAAGGCTAAAGAGGATTGTCTTAAGAAACTGCCTAAAACTATCAAAACTACGCGCCGGATCTATGAGTTCGTCTGTTAATGAGTTCCAGACCGTCGGGCCAACAATTGAAAAAGCCCGAGAGCCGTAGGTGCTGAGTCGACAGCGAGGAACGATGAGCTGGTGTAGGTTGGCGGACCAACGCTTACAAAATTTTCAAAAAGAAGCAGTGTAGCAATAGAGCAGACACCTCGTTCTGCAGAAAGTATTTCTAGTTTTATGTGCATTTATATTGATTTTATGTGGGAAAGAGATGGCTGAGTGGTCATCATACTGGCTGGCATACTATCCAATGCACTTCTTTCGAACACAGGGGCAATGTAACAGATGGTGAAACAGTGGGATAAGACAGTGATAAAAGTGGGCCGGCACTACCCGGTACGGAGAACCGGCTGGTCATGTAAGCGTTCCGGATGGTCATCTGAGCGTACCTGCTAATCATATGCGCGTTATGGAAACTGTTCGATTGAAAACAGTTAGGACAACATACACGTAACAACAACGGTAACAACATGTGTTTGTTAATAGCAATTCAATGTCTGCCAGTTTGACATTTTGTTGTGTGACGGGCTGACGGCATTCTTACATTGTCAACAATGTTTAACTTTTTCACTGACTTATTCACCATGCTTTCACATACCACATTACAGGCACAATGCCCGAGTGGGTGGCTTTCAAATACGGATGTTTTGGGTTCTGTGGAAGAAGAGTACCGCCTGGTCTCGTGGTCCACTTTTACCACTGGGATAAGATAGAGAAACTAGACTGCTGCGTGTCAAATACCTGGAATCTCTCGTCCGTTCCAGGTGATGGTAATGGCGAAGATTCCGACCTCCACTGGTGTATACGTTACTTTGCGTCTTCCATCCTGCAGCCGCTCAATGTTACACCGGCACATCGTGTTTGGCCCTTTCACACAAACACACATTAAACATTACTAAATAAAAAAAAAAACTTATCAGTTCACACCAATGTGGAAGGGCGACTAAAGGAGCGTTCACATTGCGTACGACGTCGTACGACGTCGGATGCGCAGGGACGTACGACGTCGTATGACGTCGCGCGTAGTGTAAATGCCGCCGATACTTTGCACGTGTTCGATTAGAATCGATGTCGTACGCAGTGTGAACGCCCCTTAAGTCACACATCCAAAACAGCAACATTCGTTTCACTATGATAAGTTGATAGAGCGAACTGACTGCTCTTACAAACCTGCGTCACGTCACCCCATTCACCTTTTTACAGCGCCGCGCATCGTGCTGCAGCAGGCCGCTGCAGTGCACGCTGTGCTACGCGCACTGCGCCGGCAGTATACTGCGCCGTATCGACAGCATTTAATTAGATAATTACTCATTAATTAGAAAACAAGTGGAAAATCTGAGACGGTAGATCTGTGCGGAATATCAGCACGAATGTGTACGCAAAGTTTCGTTGCGCTTCGCTGCGTATTAAGAAAGCCTTAGGAATTTTTACAGAACTAGTAACAACAAGAACAACTAGAGTGCCTTTTTGGGACCCGCTTTCCGGGTCCAAAAACCCTTTAAAATATCGGGCACATACCGACGATGTTGACTGCAAGGTCGCCTTGTTGTCCGACCGACTGCACTTCGAACATAGACGTAACGTTCTCCACACCACACTGAAGACCATCACCTGACGCTGTCGGTAGAAAGTTGTCTTCGATCTCTTGACTGACTGGGCAGCCTGGTACATACACACACGGCCGAATTTTGGCTAAGCTTCAGTTCACAGTCTTACCATTTGAGGGGTCTCTAAAGTCTTCCAAAAAAGGAAGTGCAGTATTAATTTCTTAGAAGTACCAGCCCACCGTACATTTTCTTATAAGGGCGCTCTAGTTTTCTAGTTAAACTGTGCTACTTCTAAACAACGAAAGGTGAGACGATAAAATTTGCAACAATACTGGCAAATTGTGTCGAGAATAATCTCGGAAAATTTTGTAAAAAATATTGAACTATATAACGAAAAATGACTTTTGTTTAAGGGGGTCTTTTTTTCGCCACACACTGTAGTTTTCTCCAAAATAAGGCTACAAACGCCACTAACAACTAGTAAAAAGTCGCCATCTTTTCACTGCGTGCATTCTTTCATGCCACCCTGTAAAGTGAAACTCTACTAGAAGCTTTTTACAGCCAATTCTGCTGGCTGCCCTTTCTGGCGTCACTAACAACTCATATACACGATGGCCCACAAAAGTAAACCATTGAGTTTCTAACGCCATAACTTCACAAATTATTAACCAATTTTCAAAATTCTTGCACTTTCGGCAGCAAATTCACAACACATAGATCATTAAAAATCCCACCACACCTTAAACGCGTCGCTACATTACCTTGTAAATATTAGTATTCGAAGGCTGACAATTTTGCAAAGTGAATAAGATATCGGTGCAGTTAATGCAGTTACAACAGAAAGTTACCATTCTGGACCATCCTGTAGGTCTCACCTTAACCACAGATGCTTCTAATTAATAGCTGATCAACAACAGTCATTTTGTGATAATTATTTAGTGGTCCAAAAAGTTCAGAAAAGGAACTGCTTAGTAGGCTTTCACACGCTACTTTGACGAACACGGAAATAAATCTAAAAGCGAATCTAACCTGGAACGTCGAGTCCTCCGTACTTGACATGCACGGAGTAGGTTCCTGGGTCGGTTGGAATGTAGGTGAACTGGTAGCCCTGAGGCGTCTGGTTCATGTTACTTGGAACTGACATGCCGCGGTTGTTGGTAATGAGGAGCTTGATGTCTGCCATTCCGGCTCCAATAGTCATCACTATTCATCCCACCACAAACACATAAACGCGACTGTTTTAGTGGCCATTTTTTAGGTAAACCTGGGTTAGCCAGGTGACGACAGTATTTATTACCTTCGCCGCCGCTTAGCAAGCGAAGGGATTGTGACGCTCGGCGTCACGCTGTGTGCGTGTCCGCCGAGCCATGCACGCCGCATTAGTCTTGGCGGCGAAGGTAATGCGCCGTATCTCTAGTTTATTTATTACGAAGTATGGCACAAAGTACACATGAACAGAAGGAAAATTAAATGATAAAAACAACGTAACTAAAAGCAACGCAGTTGAATATCCAGTCAAATGTCTATGTCAATCGAATATTTATATAGTGCCAATGGTCGAAAATCGAATCTGCGGCGCTGGCGTGTGAGTGACTAGACGTGAGGTGAGATTTAAAACGGGATTTAAAAGAGGCAAGACTGTCAGATGAGCGGATATGCAGAGGAAGAGAATTCCAATTATTAGGCGAAGATACACAAAAAGCCCGAGAAGCAAAAGAAGATTTAGCACATGAAGGAACGGCGAGAAGGAGACAGTTACTGGATCGCAGGCATCTAGATGGCCTATACAGGTCTATTAAATCTGCTAAATAATGCAGCTGTCCTGTGTGGAGTGCTTTATAGTGTCCACATTTATATGTCCACATTTCATCTTCTGTCTCTCAGTGATATATCTCAGATTATTTGTAACATAAACTTGTTACTTAAGACTATTCTGATTGTTTGATTTATACACTTGCACTCTGTGCAGCCAGTATGCAATGAGACAAGAGGCTTAGGCCTACTTGGCAAGTATGACGTAACATGTCAGATTACAAATACACCGACATAAATTAGTAAAATATGTAATCAAAAACTGCAGGAACGAACTTTATCTAGGACTCATTATGATTCGGCTTTTTGAAGACTACGTGCACGTTATAAATCTGTGTATTACCATTATTATTATTATTGAAGCTGAAACACATGACATAAGGTAACGTGCAATATTATGGACGCAGGCTGCATCTCTACGCTCACATCATGTTATGCAGAAACACTCGCTTTTTGCTCACCATCCAGAAGCATTTGTTCACCGACGCGACCGTTTCTTGTGCCTTCAATGAGAACTTTGCACGGATCAAAGAATTCATTAATGAGTGGACAAGGGACAATCATCTGACCGGCGTACTGCACGTTCAGGTGATGACAACCTGTTTAAATAAGTAACAAAAACAGCAGCAATTTGTTTACTTCAATACACATATTTTTAAACGTTACATGACCAGGATCGCCTCCGTAATCTAATCCATTGTTCCTTGTGCCAAAACTCTCATCCTTAAAAAATTCAACAACATCCGATCATTACTTTTTGAGTACTCTAGTGGATAGTCAGAGGAACAAACAGAGAGACAGACAAACATACACAGGTAAAACATAATCTTCTTCCTTCGGCGAAGGTAGCAAAGTAACTAACAGCAACTAACGCAATACTTGTACATATAGGCGTAGCCAGGAATGTGTTTTGGGGGCACAGTGCTGGATTTGCCAAAGTTTTCCCGGGGTCAAATTGAGACGCCAAAGGCGCCGATGGGGTAGGTTGTGGGGAGGGGATGTCCCTTCCCCAACATCCCCTCCCCACTGGGGAGGGACTAGAGTCTGGGGAGCCCTCCCTAAAAATTGTTAGTTTCTTGACCTCAAAATGGTGAATTTTGGTGTATACTGACACGATAAATTTAAAGTTTCTCATTAACCAAAAGCTCTAAAAGTACACATGAAATAGAGCCTTCCAGTCTTCGGTCTTCGGTGCTCTATCAATCTTGGATTCTTGGGGGACTATTGCCCCCAGTGCCACCCTGGCTACGCCTATGCTTGTAGATAATATTTGCCTAGATATGGACTAATTGGGCTTACTGTTGTATACTTGTAATGTTACTGGACTCTCGAGTCACCCTTAAAGTTTCATCAGTACATAGAACAGATGACGCTGACGTACCAGTAAACTGTGAGGTATACTCCAGACGAACTGTCCTGTCATTTTCCGGCAGAACTCTTACCATCAACAGCTCACCGCCAGGTGCTGCACGAATTACAATGATATTACATCGTTGTTAATGTCTTCAATATTAACAATACAATTAATAATGATACGGCAGTTATTACTTATTAGTTGGCTTAGTAACAAAAACGTGTTTATTTGTTTATTTCGGTCACATAAACAGTCAGCTACTGATTCACTTTGATTGACTTATATGCAGTAAATATTAATAAATATGAATAAATAAAACGTTATTGATAAACAACGTACTGACTGATTGATCGATCGATTGAATCAATCAATCCATCCATCCATCAATCAATCAGTGAGTCATCTGATTAATTGAGTAGTAAGTGATTGATTGCTTGCTTGCTTAATTGACTGAGTGGTTAATTAATTTGTTAATTAATTAATTAACTAATTCACTCATTTATTCGTCCATTCATTCATTTATTCACTCATTCTTTCATTCATTCATGTATCTATCATTCATGTGTTTATTTCTATTTTACAAACTGTACTAATATTATAATACTTTATTATCATTACATTACGTACATTACCTATTTCTTTATTCATTACATGCGTTACCACATTACCAGGCAATGTATGTTTATTAAATTTTTTAAACTCAATCTTTCATCTATAAGTCATTCAGTATTCTACAACTAAAGGAGTCCAGGGATTACAGAGACCTTTAGCGGTCGCGTCGATATCCGCGGCGTTGACGGAGACATTTTGAGTGTTGATGACGGCTACAACTGGCTGTCCGACTGGAACTGGCGCGTCAGCACCAACAGCAACCAACGACATCTGACCAGCCGGGTTGACGACACGCACAAGCATTGGCGAGCCTGCATATAGCACAGCCGGAGCGTTCAAAGATTATTATTACGAAATACACAGGTCGTAGACGCGAATCAGTCGTCCAGCAATTTCCAAAAAAGTTAGCGAAAATTCATGCACAGTTTTTGTCACAGACGGACAGGGGCGGCGGAACCGGGGGGCAACAGTAACTGCCCCCCCCCCCC
>Ga0209679_1000404_pt1 | contig 16123 bp, 10 predicted proteins | sample WorMetHEROISLAND_4_FD_187408 | JGI IMG/M metagenome (GOLD analysis project Ga0209679, IMG submission 187408) | Marine gutless worms symbiont microbial communities from Max Planck institute for Marine Microbiology, Germany - Olavius sp. 2 HERON... ...
TGCTGGGGGGGATTAGACGCCACTGGTTGTCAGTTCGTCTGTCCGTCTGTAATGTTGATGTACCTTAAGCATACAGGTTGGACTATAGTTCGAAATTAATTATACGAATAATCAGCTTAGGGTCTTCGCTACTCGGAGCACAACATCGGCAATCTAGTCCAAGGGGAACACTCCTAAAATTCGTGTGGAATAGAGGTGGAGTCGCTCTTCTCAGCTGAAAACCTGCAATATTTCAGAAACGGGACAAGATAGGACCAATGTTACTATTGATGACCAACTGGAAATCACATACGCGCTTTCGATTGGTGCCAAAATCAACGACCTTGGATGACCTTGAAGGGCCATTACGCATTGTTTCAAAACACCTACGTCTTTCGGAGCCCACCACAAAAATTTGAATGAAAATAGACTAAACTCTCAGCGACGAAGATGTAGACCAATGACTGTAGATTCTGGCAATATAAGGTTTATGCGGATATTCGCGGTGGTTCTCAAGATTTGTGTAAATTTTCCTTAGATTTTATGCCTGCATCCTCATATTAGGTATACAGGAAACGGTACGCCGTAGTCGTTTTCAATTCAAGTGTTTCTTTATGACAGTTAGCTAGCAATACGGCTGCCGCGGGTGCTGAAGTCCGTGACTAGCGGAGATGTGGGAAGCGGAGTAGCGGAATGTGATCCGCAGAGTTTTTGGAATCCGCGGAAAAACTGCGGATCTTTCGTAAACGCTACATCGTCGGAATCTTAACAAATAAGGCCAACATTAGTATTTAGTATTACTTAGTCCCTTATCGACTTTCCACTGACTCCAGAACACGTGACCTAGAACGGCCATTTTGCGTTAAATTCTGTTTTGCGCCGGTACATTTATTTGGAGCTCTGAAGCCTGGCTTTCGAAGCTTGACTACTCTTAAACTTGTAGTGAATGTTATCGGCGAACTTGAAAAAAACAAAAACAACAGCTGCGGCATCGCGCGGTTTCCTTGTTGCTTTCTTTTGCTGTAGGCGACGACAGGATAAAAAGGAAAGGAAAGGAAAGAATGAAAAATATAAAAAGTCACAAACTCGTTATATTTCATGTAATCGTAGAGCTAGCCCCTTATGAACGCATTTTAACCATGAGAGATATGGCGGTCATAAGTATCTGTATCAAATTTGGTGTTGAAAAATTAAGGGGTTAGAGATATACGGATGTTCAAACTTTGGTATCTCCCACTGAAACGGCTGGTCACCCTTACAAGTTACAACAGTGCTGCGCTATGCGCAGCCTGTGATTATTTAGTCCCTTGTCGCTTTTCCACTGACCCAAAATAGATATGCCGTTGAATGGCCATTTTACGTTTAATTTTCAATTTTCACTATTACGAACCGCGTTTCAGTGATTCGGTTACATATTTGTCGTAGACCTATTTATAGAATATTTCTGTTGTATGACGTCACCGGCAGAGATGTGCAGAAGCGGACTGTGAAAACAGTGATCCGCGGAATATTGCGGATCCGCGATAGGATTGCAGATCATTCGTAGACGAAGAGTTGTGGGCGCTACATTGTCGGAACCTTAACAAATAAGGCCAATATTAGTATTTAGTATTAGTTAGTCCCTATCGCTTTTCCACTGTCTCCAAAACACGTGACCTTGAATGACTTTGAATGGCCATTTTGCGTTAAATTCTTTTTTGCGCCTGTATATTTCGAGCATGGCTTTCGAAGCTTGGCACTTTTAAACTTATAGTAATGCTGCCGGCGAACTTTAAACCGAAAAGAACAGCTGCGGTATCACGCGGTTTCCTTGCGACAGCACGGCTTTCTTGTACTAAGGATGCCGTTCTCAGTACTATTAAGCACATTAAACCAAAACCTGCCTGCGGTCCGGGAGGTTTCCCCCACTTATTCTTAAAAAACCTCAGCCTATGTCAGACTATCACTGATCTGCTCCTCTCTTATGTCAGTTAAAGTCCCCGCGGACTGGAGGAAAGCAATAGTCACTCCTATTTACAAGAAAGGCCATCTGACTCATCAAGTTATCCGCCCATTTCCCTTACTTCAGTGTTTTGTAAATTGACAATCAAATAATAATAAGTTTTTAATACTTTATTTAGTCATTTCACTGAACCGGACATTGAGGCAGCAAACCTGCGTCCGCTGAGCAACGTTAACTTAACTTGATAAGACAAAGAAGACAACATGGTACGCGACAGAATACAATGCTATTCGTTCGCAAAATGTGCAAAATGATCATCGTCACAAACATAAAACGGCCGCTAAAGATCATTTTGGGGTCAGTCGAAAGCCAGTGATCGAGGGACTAAACAAGAAAGATGTACGCGGTTTCCTTGCGACAGTGTCAAACCATGGTGTGGCTGGCCTCACTCTACGACGCATCTCGACCACCGGCAGTGCTTGTCAAGCAGCTGCGTCACCACGTCGCGGTAATTACTGCCCGGTCATCCGCTGACTTGTTGCTAAGCTGCTCAAGATTTGAGCAAAGATCTGAAGCAGCCAGATCAGATGCAAACACATCCCGCTTGAATCTCTTCCAGGCACGACAGCTGACTGATTGTGGCGGTTTGATCGGTTTCCGTTTCGGTTTTATGTGTGTATGTACGTTTGTCTGTGTTATTGCATATTGATCTATTCAGCTTTTCATGGCTGCAAGTTTGTCTCAATAAATTCAGTTCAGTTCAGTTCAGTGCACGAGCCATGAACCGGACGAGTGCGTGGTCTGAGATAAAACTGCCAACATGTACATCAGTGATGTCAATGTCGCTTCTAGTGATGACAAGATCGAGTATGTGCCCAGCAGTATGCGTAGCCGTCGTGACGTGTTGAACGTAACCGAATGACTGCAGTAAGTCGGCCAGACGCGCGGCGTGGACGCAGCTGGTGTGTCGACATGTACATTGAAATCTCCGCAGACGACGACTGGGCATATACACCGACAGACGCTCAACCATCGCCCATAGTTCCTCGAAAAACGCAGTGGACACAGCTTGACTACCAGGCCGGTAAACGCCTAGCAGCACAAACTGGCCGTCCCGCGTTAATTCACGGCCGCATACATACTCAAATGTAGAGACGTTAACGTCAAGGACTCTTCTTTGAAACTTGACGACATCTCGATACAGTATGGCTAAACCACCATAGTTCTGGAACTCGACGGTGTTGACAGCTGCACTTGATTGTACCGGTCTTGCAGCGTCAATGCAGTGGTAGCCAGATGGAGTAGCACGCTTCAGCGACGATGACTGAGGTCCTTCGTGCCATGTCTCTGTAACTATACCAGCACGTCCAGACGCTCGTCAGCGATAAGCGACACAGCGTCGCCGCCTTGTTGCTCAGTGAACGAGCATTCACGCAGCCCAGCGCCAGCATTGATTACGTTAGGTCGTCGTGCCTCGTCACGCTTGAGTAACCTTTGTGTGTGACGTCTTTGACGTAGTGGCCTAAAAATAGTCTTCCTGGCAGCACGTGCAGGTGTGACGTCATGTCCATTCAGGGAGAGCAGCTCGTCTCTTGTGTACATGGCGGAGGTCAAAGTCCAACCGACATATTGAGAACGTTAATTATATAGCTGATGAAAACTGGATTTTATGGTGGTAATCCGTCAGCGAAACAATCAAAGAAACGTACCGCAGTAATCCGTGAACGAAGCGCTACTACAACCGTGTTCGCAACAGCAGAGAGTTAACAACACACAGACGTCTCAAATGAACGAAATATAAGCCTATACGACGAAAATGTACGCGTGGTTCACGCCGAAACGCCACGCCTTACTGACTACTCAGACGAAGCGATGATTGTAAATACAGCTAATTCGTTTTTTTTGTAAATTCCGACAACAAATCCGAGGTTTCGACCAGTGATCTCGACGAAAGTGTCGCTAAGTGATTGCGACAACGACGAACAACGAAATAGCAACACTGTCGCCCAAAACGGCTATCGATCGTTGCCGCAGTCGCCTATGGGACACTATCGTCGAGCTCGCCGTGGTCTAAAACTTTAGATTTACTGTTTGAATTTCAATGCCATCTAAAATATTTCCAAAGATAGATATACTATTTCCAGCTGCGGCCATATTGCCATTTCCGGCTGTCGGTCGTTGTTGCAATTGCCTGTGCATCACTCTCAGTAGTTGGAACACATGGACGCGTCCACTTGTGTTCTGATATTGAACAGTGGCGTTCTGAACCGGAACGTCAATGTTCAGCACATATTCTGTCTTGGAACACTAGTGTTCACACACAACAATGGACACATGCAGAACACTGGTGTTCTATGATATTGAGTGTTGTTCGGTAGGAGACTGCTTATAAGCGGCACACATAGAACACTTAGCGTGCTGCATGTGTTCTGGTAGCAGGGGGTAGCCACGGGAGGAGCAGGGCCGTAGCCAGCCTGAAGGAAGCGAGGGAGCACCAGTTTAACTCGAGGGGGCCCGAGCACCGAAGGCGCGAGATTCGAGCGTCGAAGGGTGTAGGGGTGCGGAAAGGGGGTGTCCCCCTCCCACAGTGTGTAGGGTCTGGGAGGGGGCTTTTCAAAGAAATTTTGTGGATTTTTAGCGAGCGGGAGCACACAGCATGCTTATTGTCAGCGACAGCGTTCACCCTATTTTTTCTCGCAAAAAATAATGCGTTATCCTTACAACAGACGCTTTCTGTAAATACTGTACTTAAAATGCACGGAATGCGTTTTTAGCCGGGATAGCTCCGCCCCGGACCCGCTATAGCTAGGGAAGCGTTCTAGGCTCTCCCTAGCAGACTCCCTAGGCGGCTGGGGAGATGGGTTTCCCCTCCCATTCCCCACCTCCTTCGACGCCTATACGGCCTACAGCGTCTCGTTCAAGTTTATACCCCTCCCAAACCAATTTTACTTCAGGTATACGATGTTATGCTCCCGTTAACCCCAGAATTCACACAATGAAGTCAACCAACAGCAAAAGAACGTAATATACGCAATTATATACTGCATTAAATACAGTAACTATTTGCATGATATGGAATTTAGACGGTGCGTCGGTGCCATTTTTCTGTATGATGTATTGGGTGCCGATGCATACGATGTGTCCGATGCGGTACTTCGTCGTACCGTCACCCTCATTACTATTCTTTGCTCCGAACCGTTGTTTGGCGGTTGTGTTTTGTGATTACTTTGCTTATTATTCTGTACTAATTATACGTGTTCGATTAACTGAACTGCCACACTCGTACTGTTAATTTGCATTTTCATGGATTTCTACATTGAACTGTAGATTTTACCTAAATTATTTGGATTACATTGTTGCTGAACAAACCACCGTCGTGTTCGTACTAGTCAAGTCAGTGTGAATGACGGACGCAGGCACATATGTGCCTCTATGCCCGTATCTTCATACACACTAAATACGTGTTGTGCGATACCTGAAATTGGAGCGACGATAACGATACCATCTACAATTTTCCAAAAAAATAAGAAAATAAGAATTTGTAGTTGCTGACTGCTGTTCGCGGACGTATTCCTTTACTGTGACTTTATTAACTTTGTTTTGGCATCGCAGGCTTGCTGCGTGTACTCATTGCCGAGTGGTAAGAGCTCTACGGTATCGCGATACTCACGATACTTGCGCCGTCTCACGATATTTTTTACTGCTACGATATACCGCGGTGGTATCGTCACGTAGGTACGATACCTACGACTGGTGTCGACGATAAGTATCGTGGTATTGTGGGTATCGCACAACACTAGTTCTTACTGATTTATGGGACGTTTCGCCCCTTTGTCAGTTCGCCCCTGGACGTTTCACCCCGAGACGTTTCGCCCCGTGGTGCTTGGGTTTTAAATGAATAAGCAGAAAACGTTTAATACGTCCAGGGGCGAAACGTCTTGGGGCGAAACGTCCAGTTACCTTCGTGCTGCACACATTCAGAATCTTATACTTGTCTAATGTGGTGATTTCATTTGTAAAACATTACAGCATCCGCTCCGTATCTGTGTATGTGTGAATAGTGGAAACCAGTTTTGTTGATCTGCCACAAAGAAACCACACTTTTCAAGATAAAGGAAGCAAAGCAAGTTAAAGCAAATTTCTTTGTCACTTTCTTTACTTGCGAATTCTTTAGCGTATCATTTCGATTATAGGCCCAATATGTTTATACGGTAATGCTATACACTGTTTCATCAGATGGATAATCAGAGTCTTTTTAACTGTCACCTGTGCATGTATAGTACAGACAAATTTTCTCTTTTTAGCAATCATTATGTTCGTAGTCATAAACATGATCCAAAGTTTTACGTAGCATGTTGTATTGGATCCTGCTGCTACACAACTAGAAGTTGGCCATGTTACCGCGTTCATGTGCACAGAAAACACCAAGATGTTGAAAATATGCGAATGCCGGCTGCATCTGTTAATAACTTTACTAATGGTCTTGATAACAGTGCACATGATGATTTGGATGCTGATACTGGCACGAGCCATTCACTGGATGTGGCAAATTTCAATGCAATGTTTACACTCTCCCTAGCAGCCAAACATAATATGTCACAGTCTGCAGTAGACAGTGTCGTGTCTACTACGTCTGCACTAATTGAGAATCATTTAACTGTTTTCAAGCAGCGTGTTAAACGGAAACTAAATGATATGAATGTTGATGCAGATGTTGTTGATGAGATACCCATTGAAACTCATTTAACTGAGTTTGAGTCTCACTGTAAGCGGCAAACTTTCTACAGAAAACATGTGAGTACCTTTGTTGAGCCAGAGCCATTTGTTCTTGGGCGTAAATTAATACATAAATCTGGTAAGATATTTTCTGTACGCCGTATAGGGTACATCATCCCTTTTGAGAAAAGTTTGCAGAATTTGCTAAGTATGCCTGAGGTGTGGAATCATGTGAACCATCGACACAATTCTGTTGATCAGTTCATGTGGGACATATGTGATGGCGATGCAATGCAAAGTGATTCTGATGCACTGTCTTTGCAGATAGTGATTAACTGTGATGATCTGGAAATTGTCAACCCACTTGGGAGCCACACAAAAAAGCACAAATTGTCAGTTTTTTATTTTACTTTGGCTAACATTCCACCTCAGTATCGGTCAAAAGCTGATGTGATCCAACTTCTGGCTATTGCAAAGACTCAGGACCTCCGCGAGCACAGAGCAGACTCTTCTTTGCTGTCAGATTTTTGTCAAACAATGCAACGCTTGTCCACTGAAGGTGTAAAGGTAAATGTCCATGGTGATGTCCAGAATATAAAAGGGAATTTAGTTATGGTCTGTGCAGATACTTTGGCATCTAACTGGTTGGGGAAATTTAAGGAGGGAGTGGCTTTTGCAATGCACAACTGCAGGCAGTGTGAGGTTGGAAAGGACAGTATTAAAACAAAATTAGTGGAGCGTGATGTAATCCTCCGTTCTACTGCCGAACACAAAGAAAGATGTGATACTCTGAAGGAGCTGAGTCCAGAGGCTAGGATATATTGGAGCAAAATGTGGGGAATCAATGGCACCAGTTGCTTGCTTCAAATTAGTGGCTTTGATTTAGTTAATGGATTAGTACAAGATCCAATGCATATTATTTTGGAGGGAGTTTTGCAACTGGAACTCAAACTCCTGCTGCACAGTTTAATTTACGTGAAAAAACTTTTCTCTCTGAAGTGGTTGAACTATGCTTTGGGTGCATTTCGTTATTCTTATCTACATTGTAAGTCAAAACCAGAAGTCATTGAGAAGCATCATTTAAGTAGCAGTGGTACAATCAAACAAACAGCTTCTTCCATGCTGACAATCGTTCACACGCTGCCCTTCGTAATTGGGCATTTGGTACCAGAAAATGATGCCAATTGGTTGAATGCATTGAGGCTTTTTCAGGTTGTTTTGTTTGCAACGTCCTCGTACTGTGCACGTGAAACTGCAGTGTTTCTTCAAATTCTCATTGCTGAATATCTTCACAATTTTCAGCAGTTATATCCTGATGCACCATTTATTCCAAAAATGCACTTCATGACACACTTGCCGTCACAAATGATTAAGTATGGACCTTTGCGCCATCACTGGTGCATGCGATTCGAGGCCAAAAACGGCTTCTTTGCTAACAAGAAATACAAAAACTTTGTCAATTTGCCACGAACTCTAGCCTTTCGACACCAGTTATATATGGCGTATGCTCAATCTGGATCTGCAACTGGACGTTCAGAGTGTTTTCTGTATGCTGGAGACTGTCTTGAGAGTGGGATTGAAGCTAGTTTTAGCTCAAAGTATCCCAGTATAGTTTCCCAGTTGGCAAACTATTCCAATTGTGATAGTGATGCTGTGTACATAGCAAGTGGTGTGTCAGTTCATGGACTTCATTATCGCTGTGGTTGTGTGGTTGTAATCGAGTATGACAGTAATGATGAACCTGTGTTTGGGTTGCTTCGTGATGTGATTGTTGTGGACCATGTGAAGTATTTCGTTCTAGACAAGCTTGTGACTACTTACTGTTTGCACATACTGTCTTATATCATACAAGCAACATCAGGACAGGTTCTTTTGCGTGTTTGTGACCTGAAATTCAGCTGGCCTTTATCCGTGTATTTGTTCAAGGGACAGCGTGCAGTTATGAATGTGAACACACACACATATGCATTTCCTTTTTAAAGTTGAAATTACAAGTTAAACGGTGGTTGATCCAAGTGAGGGCGAGGGGGGGGGGCGCAAGGGACCATGCCCTCTCCCACACTCGTAGGTTCATCAGGCAACTCATGCTGTTTTATATGCTAATATGCTAATTTCTAATGCTCAAATTGACAGTTTTGGGCCAGGCACCAAAAATCCTCAATATTCAGTAGGTCTAAAAAGTTAAAGATGTAGCCGGGTCTACTTAGTTTATTAAGATACTCAGAATGCACCACAAGAAATTCAGCAAAGCTGACAAACCAGCGCGTTAGCTATGCATTTACCTCTAGCCCGTTTAATATCCATGTCCGTCATATTTTGTCTACTTCCAAGTTCCAGCGTAGTTATTCTTGTATTTCACTTATTTAAAAATTCAGTAATTTTGAGTAAACAATTCACACCCACCCTCCTCTGATCTTCTCGCCTTCGGCGCTTAAGTCAGTCCCCTCCAAACAAAAATTATGGATCCGCCCCGAGTTAACCAATCCTGATAGTAATGCTTGCAATGCTAATGAATACTTAGTTTATTGTGTGTCCAAAGCTGTGAAAACAAATTTTATACTTAAATTTTGCACATGGTACATTTTATTGATTCTGTGCAAGCTGTCGATCTAGAAGATGCCTCTCTTCAAAGTCTGGGATTCTTGTCGTGTTCGCAAAAAGATTGTTTGTGGAAACACATTGACAGAGATCATGTCACGTGGTATGTATAGTTGTCGCATATACTTGTGAAATTTTTCAGCTGTGTGTAATAAGTGAGCAAGTAAACATGAAGTCACAGGCGATGCCCCAGGCAAGCCGCCGATGATTTGCCATTTAATTTATAATTATTTAGTTTTAGCTGTTACAGTGTGGGTGAACGAAAGTTATTTTCATTGCGAATGACGTTTGTTGTTGTTTCACGCTAATTAACAGCTGATATTATTATCGACTGTGACAGTCGGCATCATGGTCTCATGCAACAAACAGTAATTTCAAAAAGTAATTAAATGACAAAAACGACAACATTGGTCTTGATCAGTTAACTTTTGTAGTGCGGTTTACATTTACTTACAGTTGTCAGAGTAAACTGCCGAGGTCATAATGCGACCCTCACTGACTTTTGCTGTGTTCTCCACATGGCCATAGCCAGAGGGTGCTAAGCACCCCAGACACCCAAGATTCATTTGACAGAACCGTTACTTAAGCGACAACTTAGCACCCTGTTAGCACCCCCACTGGACAGTAGACACAGTATCATGGCCTGCACTCAGAAAACGAATACCCTGCTTGTCTGGTCTGTACATTCTGACGTCTCTGCAGTGCAGTAGGATAGACGTTTTAGACAGTTGGCTCGCGTGTTGCAAGCTTTAAGCGACCCTTATTGTCAATCAACATGTCTCTGTGTGTCCGTCTGTCTGTCTGTTTGTCTGCAAATTTGTTGCTAAATAAGTATGTAAGTGTGCTCTGGTTCTCTAGCCAGTGGCACGATTATTCCTGTTGATGTACTAAGTTTGCTGCTTACTTTGTTCAGGTACAGCAAAGCTTGGTATAGACAACAGCTCCTCAGACTGTTGCCTGGTATTGGAAGAAGACGGAACCGTTGTTGACGAGGATGATATTCTACTTGAGCTTAGTAACAAAACATTTATCATCCTTACATCTGACGAACAGTGGCAACCATCAGCTTGTGTACAAGCTGACAGTAGTGCTGCTCCGTCGACTTTGTCAACTCCAGTTCTAGACACCAGCTTGTCATCGTTGACGACTACTGCTAACCTGGTTTCACCAGCAAGTGAAACAACGAACAACCCAACTGTTGCTGCAGGTCAGTATGTTACAACAACTATGAGCATATCGTTATAGCTGAAGGCCTGTAAGGGGGAGGGTTAAGTCGGTACGTCCTCGCTGCCCCCAGTATATGCAAGCAGAGTACCGGTAGTTAAAACATAGTACAAGTTTAACAAAAAGTTGTGCGAGGCACAACAAAACCGCCCCCTTCTGACACTAAAACAATACACATACGTGTCCGATCTAGGTCATTTCACAGCACGTGCTACCAGTCCAACTGGCACTGCGTGCAGCACCACGTTGAATGCACACGCAGCTCGGAACGTCTTAATGTCACTTGTGGCTGAGAGACTCGTCAGTAGAGTTCACTTGACCTTGACCCACCGACCCGTATTGACCCAAAATTTAATCAGGTCGTCCCATGATCACTCCACTCGTTCCCTCAAATTTTCATGCAAATCAGTCAAGCACTCCAGCCATTTTCTCGTATTGTTTCTAACAACCAAACAAACAACGAAATCGCCCGAAAACAATATCCCATCCCCCGTGTCGGGGGCTTGGTAATTAGTTTTGTAAATTGTATGTTTGGTTCAGTTTAACTGGAAGTTTCAGTTAGTTGCCCAGCAATGCTAATGTATAATGTGCTTGTTTGTTTAGGCAACCTGGCCATCAGCCAGGAAATCATGAAGGCGCCTTTACCGACATTCAGCCCATTAGTGTTGCAGCACATCGAAGGGAAGGGTGCCGTACCTGAGAGGATATGGAGCCTGCTGGTGTCTGAAGCTGCTCACTACTATCTTGGAAAATGGCCTGCGATTGGTGACCGCAGTCATTACACAGTCATTGGAAGCCGCATGTATGAAAGATATCCTGCAATTAGTCTGCAAGGAGCAAACCCATGGGTGAGAAAGTGTTTTAATTTGGCAAGTGTATCTGTTTAACTTAATTCTCCACTATTTGCTTTACAACAAGTACAAAGAAAATCTGTACAGTTCAAAGTTAATGCTTTTTATGCTCAGTTTATAGCATGTAATATATTATCTTGCAACATATTGAAAACTGTATCTGTAAAGTGGATAGATTCAGTCAAACCAAGACCAAAATGATCCATGGCCAGTTCTACAAATATCTCTGAATACATCTCCCCAGCGGATTGTTTCGTTTTTTTTTGCGTCTGTATTTATCCGGGAGGGCTGCATGTCGCAGTGGCGACTTGGCCGTGTACCTAAGTGTTTTATGATCTTCTTAATTTGGTTGTGCTTCGTCGCTCACACTACTAATAAATGACTGTTTACGCCATGTGAGCTGTGGTTAAACCGAGTGCTTAACCGTTGATGGTGATAATTAAGTACTCAACAATGCGGACCATTTTGGCCTGGCTGTTCATGTATGTCAAAGATGAATAAAGATTTAGATAAATTGCAAGAATTGATTTCACATTTTTGTGCAGTCTGCATTCAACAAATCGTTGAGTCAGAAGATACGCCACATCAGGATGAGTATGAAGACCAAAAGTCAGTCGTTGCACTCAACCATCAACAGCGATCCACCGCCGAAGAAAGCACGCTTCAGGGTTGTCGAGTCCACATCTTCCCGTTCAGAGACAACGGAGGAGGATGTGGCGCGCCACGTCGTTGAACTTCAAAGGGAGTGGGACAAGGCCGAGCGAAATGCATCCCACATCAAAACTCTTCTGCGAGAGACTAGAAGCGATCGTATCGCATTACTTGAAGGTGATCCGGTGGTGGGCTGCTGGATGCAGGGAATACTGGAGAAGTACCCCTGCTTTGCCGAGTGTACCTTTGTACGTATTGTACTATTTATATGTACTACCATAAAACGCTATATTTTAGCTGCTGTAGTGTATAGCCTAATTGTGCTGATGTGCTGTTAAGAATCTACTCACTCACCCTGCTATTTAACCCTACACAAATGTTGCCGGAAACAAAAACAAGTGTTAAGCCTCAAAAATTAACCTTCAAAAACTACTTTAAAACTGTAATTTTTCGCATGCATCTAATTTTTAATCTAATACACATGATCAAAGTGTTGTTGATATTCTACGCAGATGAAATTTCATGATGGGCAATCAGAATTTTCGCAGGTATTTATGTTCGCGATTTTTTGCTATTCGCGAAATTCGCAAAGATTAGATGCACGCGAAAACTTAGTGTTTACAGTAATTCTTGCCGTTGACATTCTGACAGCTGCAATTGTTGTATACTCGGATACTGGTGTACCGGCATGTGTTAATGTAATTAAACTTGTTTTTCTTCATGTTTACTACGATTTTAGCAGATCAAGTGAGAACCCCTTTGATTTTTGTGAATTTTTCATCAGCAACTTTATATTGTAAGCATGTTACATTTATTACCATTAATGTATGAGCTAAGCTAGTAAGTGTTATTTTTCATTTATTTATTTATGTGATTTGTAGGAGCTGTGACCTTTTAGAAATTCAGACATTTTTTCTAATACTTGAGAAAAACAAAGAAGATGGCATTTTTAATTTGCTGTGTAGGTCCTGTATGAATTCACACTGCTGACGAGCAAAGAGAAACTGGTTGAAGTCAAAAACAACTTAAAGCGACTAATGTATGCTGTTGAGGAAATAGCGAAACTTCCGCCACCTGAGCAACATAATGTATGTCTTTAATGTTTTCTGAAAATCATAATTTATGTTCTTGTGGTTTGTGATTTATAGACTTTTGTACATTTAATATGGTAGAATTTGTATAAAGACATATTTAACATCACTGAACTAGAAAGAATCCAGAGAGTGCAGACCCCCGCCAACTACATCTATGCGGGACCGTCCCGCAGGATGAGACTGCATTTTGAAATCCATTCCTGCGGATACCGCGGGAATGGATTTCAAAATGCAGTCTCATCCTGCGGGACTGTCGGGAATGGTTATGTTACTGTCGGGAACGGTCGGCAGTGGTTTTGCTAGTATTCCCGTGGAAATGGCCGCAAACATTTTCGAACGTGTAAACTCACTGTCGACAGCTTCTTAAAACAATATATGCCTATAGTCTATATAGGCCTACTGTTATCTTTTTAATGCTGCATCATGCCTTACATATTTCAAACACTCGTCTTTGCGTATTGTGTTAAGACAGATATACAGCGCGGGACGGGAACGGTTGGCTATTGTGCGGGACGGGACGGGAATGGTTGTCATTTTGATTGCAACTGGCAGGAACGGGACAGGAATGGATTTATGGCAACGGGACGGGACGGGACTGGTTGTGATTTTCATTCCCGTGTCCCTCTCTAACGTCAACCCAGCTCTTTTTCCCCATGTACTGTATCGCTTTTCGATGATATTTTTAGTATCGTAAAATAGGCTCATCACTAATGTTCTATGACGTCATGACATTAGATGCATTAGAGCATTTCTTGTGCCAGACCACAAGCCGCAAAATGTTGAAAACTTGTGTGATTGTACTGTGATTAAAACTGGCATACTGTTGCTTTTACCAGGATCCACTCAGAATGCTGGCGGCAGTGTCTGCCATTGAGAAGTCAACGCGTTGGCATCAGGGTGGCAGAGGTGCAGCATCGAAATCTGTTGTGAAGGTTGTAGAGGTAAGTGTTATAAGAGTGCTTTTCCTCATGTGATCTGCTCCAATTCCAGAGGCCTGAAAATTCACTATCATATGCATTTTGAGTTCACCAATGGTCTAAAAATTTTTGGTGGTCACCTCACGTATAATGATTTCAACACGTGAACTGTCACTTGCTGTCGCTTTATTAGACCTCCGCCCTCCGCCTAGCGGAAGGTCTAATGTTTCGGACAGCATCTGTTTGTCTGTATGTTAGCAACTTTACGCAAAAAAGTTCTGCACGGATTTGCATGAAATTTTTTGTGAAGGTTCAACATTGTACAGCAAACAGAAGATTACATTTTGGTGATGATCCGGATCACTATCTGGATCCATAAATTTTTAGAACGATTCTTCACTACTACAATACACGGCAAAAAACTGATCAGACAGCGTAAGCTGTATCTAATGTTATGGCGTTACCTATTTTACAATACAAAAAATATTGTGAAAAAGCAGCATGGTACAGGGGAAAATGAGCTGGGTTGGCGGTGGTATGCACTTTCTGAATGCTTTATAATTGTACACCTTTGTTGCTTTATTGTGTTTCTACATGCATGGGTTCACTTGCGTAGAGATGGTGATTGTTCTGTGACTGTGTAGGACGTGCCAGATGGCGATATCTCAAAGCATCTGGCAACAAAGGAGCTCGAAAGTCCACACGTTGTTGCTATCATTCGCAACCAAGAACTGCATGGGGTGTTTGTTGTAGGTGACACAGTTTCCACCGAGGTTTCTGTGAAGTCTGGCATCATGGGGGCTGTACTGACATTGTTGGCCATGTACTACATATTTGACCTCAGATACCCTCGTCCATATGCTATGTTGATGGGCGTGCTGCAGCAATTTGTTATGGGGGAGCCATTCAAATCAGACACATCAAAGGGATTTAAGGTCTTCTCCAAAAAGCTGCAAGCTGCTTTGCAGAAGCTTCCCACATGTGGACCTAATGAAAGCTCCAGCGGCTGCACTTAAGCTGCTGTCATTTGCTCAATGTATGTGTCTGATTGATCTGTCACTGTGTTCTGTTACCACGTGTTGTGTTTACTTGTCTTTGAATTAGAGTGCAATAATTAACTTTTAAATTTTTTTGCTGGTTTCTATTTAGTAATTATCATAGTTAAGCTTTGATGAGCCCTGTTGGTTGTATAGTTTTCTGCTATTTTGTCTGTTCTTTTGCTGTTTCTATTCTGACTTTTAATGCTTTCTTCCGGGTTTTTGCTGTTGGTTTTTAACTTTTTTATGTACAAGTTGCAACATGTGTAATTAACACAAGTTGATGTACTATGTATGTTAATGTGTGTACATTTGCTTCACATTTTGAAGTCTAATCCGTTGAGTCTATACTCGTATGCATCTGCATGTGCATGGAATGACCTGTTTGTCATTTTAAGCTAATGTATGTTTGTAGTTTGATTTTGAGTCAGTGCAGTATTATTTTGAAAAGAAAACGTTGTGGCTCTGACAAGCCCTGTTTGTATGGTTTTCTGCTATTGTATCTGTTGTGACTTTAATGTTTTCTTCGGGGTTTTTGATCTTGGTTTTTAACTCTTTTTATGTACAAGTTGCAACGTGTAATTAACACAAGTTGATGTACTACTTATGTTAATGTATGTACATTTGCTTCACATTTTGAAGTCTAATCCGTTGAGTCTATAGTCGTATGCATCTGCATTTGCACGGAATGACCTGTTTGTCATTTTAAGCTAATGTATGTTTGTAGTTTGATTTTGAGTCAGTGCAGTATTATTTTGAAAAGAAAACATTGTTGATTGCTTTCTGTGTGCATTGATGTAGGCTGCTGTCGGTGCTGTGGCAGTGCTGCAATATCCAGGCCCATAGGCAAAAAGGGGGGTTGGGGGTTAAAACCCCCCAGAAAGATTTTGTCAAAATTTTGGAGCTCTGTTTTGGCTGACATCCAGCTATAATGATAGTGGCAGATGGCAGAACTTGAGAAGTGGACTGTTTTACTGTTATCTCTGATGCAAATGCACCAAAATGCATTATTTTCACACCAAAATCCCAAATAATTTTCTGTAGAGGGGGCATCGACTGCCCACACCCCACCCCCACTGGGGAGGGGTAACCCCAGACCCCACCTCCCTCGGCG
>Ga0209679_1000406_pt1 | contig 16084 bp, 11 predicted proteins | sample WorMetHEROISLAND_4_FD_187408 | JGI IMG/M metagenome (GOLD analysis project Ga0209679, IMG submission 187408) | Marine gutless worms symbiont microbial communities from Max Planck institute for Marine Microbiology, Germany - Olavius sp. 2 HERON... ...
CAAACGTACCGGCGCAAAACAGAATTTAACGCAAGATGGCCATTCTAGGTCACGTGTTTTGGAGTCAGTGGAAAGGCGATAAGGGACTAAGTAATACTAAATAAAATAATAATGTTGGCCTTATTTGTTAAGATTCCGACGATTTAGCGTCTACGAAAGATCCGCAGTTTTTCCGCGGATTCCAAATACTCTGCGGATCACATTTCGCTACTTCGCGTGACACATCTCCGCTAGTCCGCACTTTACAACTCGCCGATGCAGCAATTGGTAGATAACTGTAGTAAACAAAACAATTGAACTTGATAACGAAAAAAGCGTGAGGTACGTGTATACGTAACGTAATATACGGGTGTAGGCACAAAATCAGGAAAATTTACACAGATCTTGAGAACCACTGTGAATATCCACATAAACCTTATACTGCCAGAATCTAGAGTCATTGCGCTACGTCGTCGTCGCTGCCAGTGTAGTCTATCTTCATTCAAATTTTCGTGGTGGGCTCCAAAAGACGCACGTATTTTTTTTTGAAAGAGAGTGCATAATGGCCCTTCAAGGTCATCCAAGGTCGATTTTGGCACCAATCGAAAGCGCATATGCGATTTCCTATTGGTCATCAATAGTAACCTTGGTCCTATCTTGCCCCGTTTCAGAGATATTGCAGGTTTCCTGAAAGAACGACCCCACCCCTATTCCACCCGAATTTTAGGAGTTCCCCTTGAACTAGACTGCCGACTTGTGGCTCCGAGGAGCGAAGACGCTAAGCTATTTATTCGTGTAATTAACTTAGAAGTAGTCCAACCTATATGCCCACGGTACATCAACGTTACAGACAGACGGACGGACGACTTACGATAGCAACACCGCGCTTTGCACTACACGCATCGCGCGGTAAAAACCAGATTCAGATACTATTTGATAAATCATACATGACTTCCTATTAGTGTTCCATAAAACTTGTCTTTCATGTACTTCTTGCAATATATCGCCACAAACTGGTGGAAAACCGATGATTTCACATAATGTATTGATGTGAGACAACTAGAATGACTGGGATATTAGCCAGTGAAAACTGTTTGGTGACATGCGAAGATGCTGAACATCGTGCTTGAAACAGACGAATGGACAGTTGCTGCAGCTTGTATCATGCTTTACACAGTGACTGTAAAAATGTCAAGTTATATGATATTAAAAAAGGTTAAGAGTAACTGGTGTTTATTTGACCAGCCACAGTAACAAACGATTCGTGACACATTATTAGCGTGATTTATTTATGCTCACAAACGTGCATATAACGTGTAAATGTGCAAAATCATGCAACACATTTTGTCAAGATAGGTTTAACAGCACAACTTTTAAGGAGACTCAAACAGACTCCCTGCATCACTGCAGAAATAATACGAGTAAGTATGATTAAGTACATCGAAGCTCGGTGAAGATATTATTACCTGCATCTCTTGCCATAGCATAAGGCCTAACTTTAAGCTGATTCCAAACATCAGCAGACACAAAACTTGAGAGTAATAATTGTCAGGTATGATTCTTACAAAAAACGTGAAATTTGTAAAAAAAAAATGACAAACATATGGCCAGAATTAAACAGTGATGTTTTTAGCAGTGACAAACAACAAAAATTGAGATCAAGGTTTTACAAGGTAGTGCAGTTACACAAAAACGCATTAGGTGAATTATACAAAAACGTTTTTGCGAATTTCTTACATTGTACATCTGCCAAAAATTACGAAAATCAGTTGACATGTCTCGAAGTTATGAGTAAAGACAAAGTGATCCTTTCCATTGATACTCAGTGTAGTGGTGTTGGTAAACGGGTCAGTATGTGTGTGTGTTCTGTTGGTAAACACAAACATTGCATTTAGTAACAAAAACAGAATAACAAGTTCAACGCCTTACGACAACAGTAGCAGACTACCACTACTACCACTTTCGACTTTTGTTTAACTGACCTACTTCCAGAGTTACACCAGGTTAGGCAGGTGTCAATTGTGTTTGTGGAATTGGTGGAGCACAACTTTTTACAGGCTAAATACCATTCATGTCATTCAACCTACAGTGTCAAAACACTGATGGAAATAGTACTAACAGTGCCAGAAACTGTCAAATATAGTTAAACTGAAAATTCGTAAGTCAGTAACTCTCAACAACAGCAAACTAGATGTTGTTAGGTAAGTAAACGGAACAAGAGTTAATAACAACGCCACAATCTGACAAGAACAACATACATCGTCAAGAATTCACAGAAATCTGAAAGACAGCAGCAATTGCAGTAAATGACTGTTCAGTAGTCACTTATTCATTCTCCCGTGTCGATGAGACTGACGCAGCATTCTACCTGCTGTGAAGATCCTGCACGTTTGCCTGCTTCAGACGTGAACAGCCGCTGAAATATACATACACAAGATATAATACACAGACTGAAGTGGGAGCAGCATGCCATAAAATTATAATGATTACATTATTATAGCATAGTGCAACATAACAACTTCATCGCATTTAAAACTAGATGATGCTTCAATGCCCAAGCACCCAAGCCTGCAGCCGCCGCAATAACTCACTCAAATACGTGACCTTGCTGTGACCTTGACTTTGATCCTTCGACCTCAGTTCATCTCTCACCTCAACTACACCATCAACCAAAGTTTGGCGAAATTCCGTCCGCTGGGTTCTAAGATATCGCACTAACAGGATGCATGCATGCAATCATGGATGGACGACCCGAAAAGATATTGTCTCAGCCGCACCTACCAGTGGCAGAGGCAAAAAATGGACCCATGATGTATATTCTCAAATAATTCCAAGTCTGGCCAAATAAATTTCAGTACAAAGAGCAATCATTTGATTTTCATTTAAGTGCAATCACTCCTTCACAAAATGGGACCAAAACACGGAACCAGTTAAGGATACAAGAACGGCAACCGTAGCACGTGCTAACACATGGTAATCGAGCAATTGCATGTGACTCCAATAAATCAGTTTAACTGTAAAAAAATTATGTTTCAAAAGTTGTTTTGTGTGACTTATAATGCTTAAAGGAAAAGGGTAATAACCCGGGTACTTGCTATGGCACTGCCTACAACTTGTGACCAGAAGTGCTTCACAATCTCGTAAGTGCTAGCCTGATTAGCATGAGTTAATGATACCACAGTGCATTATGCAGCCATCCACTGTCCATGCTAGTAAACAACGGGACCTGCAGTGCAGCATGCAGACACACCACTTTCTACTAATGTCCTCCGAAGTGAAATGACTTTTCATGGCCGAAGCTACAGTGCATTATTTCTTCTAAGCTCGTAAAACCATTCCATCAGTTGTGGTGCACTAACCTTTGCTCTGGTTGCCACAGGAAAACCTCAGCTGGTTATTTTTAACACACGGTGCAGAAGAGTGCATTACCGTCACTATCATATCTTTATCATTACTGCAAAGTTTATAATGTTGTAAGTAAGCAATGAGCAACTAACAAGTCACTCTTGGAGACTTTGAAAAATGAGTCAACGTAATCAGAACGTCCAAGAAGCTCAACGAAGTCCTCGTCGTGCGTGATGACCAACAACTGAAAATTGCGTTGCTTCTGGCGACTTTTGATGATTCTGACGCACGGCATAAACAAACAAGAATGAAGCAAAAGTTGTGCATGCAAATTGATAAAAGGAAAGTGGCAGAAGTATGCTGATGGTGGACACGCTGTAATACTGTAAATTAATCTGCATAGACATAATGATCGAGATTATGACACTTCATATATCACATATTTACTGTAAATAAATGTGATTTTGCACATTTGAAATTAATAACTCTGCTGTAAAGTTGTACAGCTGAATATTCAAATTTTGGAAGGTAGTGCAATAACATATTTGAGGCGAGGTGGTAGATTACATAACAGCTTCTCTTGCAGTTTATCTCAGAATGTAATAGTGAAAGGTTTATTTGCCAAAGTTATCACAAAAAGACTGCATGGGTGTTTGCACGGACGTTTTTTGTGGCTCACAGTGCATATTATATATATGAAATGTTTATCGACCGGCAACAGAAATACAAAAGAAAATATCACAATCAGCCAACGTTAGCAATCACCTGGGAAAAAAATAAGAACTAATAAGGACTTCTAGATTAACGGTAAATTCCACTACTTGTCATTCAGAATCAGTGACCTCACACAGATATATGACCCACGCTGACACATTTATTAGTTATCTCCCACAACACACTTGGTCACAATAACTCCTGTTAAATCCACAGCTACTGTATTGTATAATACACAAATACAACTTGTCAATTTCTTCTACAAATAGTTAACATAATGCAGCAAAAAATGCAACACCTCAATCAAGCTAAACTGCAGTCAACATGAAAGCAGTTAATAAACCAGATGTGAAAACTGCTGCTTACTCTACTAGTGCATATGCTAAACTTTCAATATTCTCACGATCAAGGTTCGTTGTCGGCTCATCAAGAGCAAGGACACCACAGTTCAAACAGAATGTCTCAGCCAGTGCCAGTCGAATAATCAGCGATGCCAGAACCTACAAATTATCAACCATAACTAGTGGCTCGTCTGCCACTCCACCCAACAACCAAATCATGTATTTCATTTGGCATCAACATTGCTACCATGTAGATTAAGCCATGGCATGTCATTTACATTGATTTGTCATCTGGTACTATAGCATCAGGTCTGATCATTAAGCTAGTTCCAGACATCAACTAGGACAACAACTTGCAAGTAGTAATCGTCATGTACCACCCTTTCAAAAATTGTGAATATATGCACAAAAACAACAAAAAATTTTTAAAAGACAATATAGCAGTGAATACAACAGAAAGTTGTGATCAAGCTTTTACAGGGCAGTGCAGCTAGACAGACTGTATTAGGTGCGTTGCGTTACACCTTGTTGCAAATGTCCCATAATGCATGTCTATCTAGAATTATTAAAACTGGTTAACATATGTCAAAGTTATGAGCAAAAATGAAGTGGGCTTTTTTAGACACAGCGTGGAAACCTTTTGACCAGCACTGCAGCGTCCACGCATGTCGAGCTCAGCGCCGCCTCTGATCATGACAACTCGGTACCGGTAACTACGACGTGTCTTTGAAGCTCCACTTCCTTCCTCCTCATCTGAACGTATCTCTATCGACTCAATATCTGCAACAAATTCACTACTAATAAATAGATAAACAAATAAACAAAACAAACAAATTAATTATTTGTATATGTATAAGCCAAAATGCCAAAAGCAGAAAACTGGCGATAAAAGCCTAAAATTGTGATACAACAAAATTATTTTATTATTATTATTATTAAAATCGTACACAGAGCACAACATAGAAAAAGTGGGGTTCATAAAACTGTATAAAAGACTATAGCTGTAACTAGATCAACGTCATGACATGCACAGGTGTGTCACAATGTCATCAATATCACTACATAAAAAAACAAGTAGGCAACTGAAGTAAGCCATCCCGCACCATAAGACACTCAGACAGCAAACCAGCCATACTGCACTAAGTCTTTGCGTAATTAGCACAGTTTGTTATGACTGTATGACTTTTTATGTTCTAAAGTACTGAACATACGGTACTTTACACATAAACGCTAAGATCTTATCAGCATGCATCTAACAGTCACACTGTGTACATTTGTGTACATTTTTTATTCTACTCCGATTGAAGATCCTGCTTGCCAGGATCTTCAGTCGGAGTAGAATAAAAAATCAGACTGTGCTAATTACACAAAGACTTAGTGCACCATGGCTGGTTTGCTGTCTGAGTGTCTTATGGCGCAGGATGGCTTACGTCAGTTGCCTGCTGTATATTCAGTACATACATACTACTATTCTACTCCGACTGAAGATCCTGGCAAGCAGTCTATGTAACTGTACATGCAGACAGACAGTGACTTGTCGGCAAAGTGAATAACCTGTTCACAAACTGATCATCACATAAATGCACCGAGGCAGCAAACAAACCGTTTCCTCGGTACGTATTTCTCCACAGCTCACGTATAATCTTGTTGATCTCCGACATTTTCCTGTTGTGGTAATTCATAATCGTTCTGACATTAGCACAAATGTGATAATTTTAAAAAAATGTTTTTAAAGATTACAGCACAACAATCTAGCATAAACAGCAAACATATATAACTTAAATTTAGCAATTTCAATGTCACACGTTGAAGCAACTGATAGCAAATTAAATTCATCCATAAGCAGAAAACATGAGAAATTTCAATTTGTACCCAAAATATAGGTAAAATTTTTTCGCTTAGCTGCACTGCTGCAGAAGTATCAAATTTTGGCTACAAACAGTTTTTTGGCTAAAAAAAACAGTTTAAAGAATACAACAAAATAATTACCATACTCCAATATCTGCTGCCTTTTTATCTCAAACATAAAAGTCAAAGCAGAATACAACAAATCTACAGCTGACATGTGAACAAACTATCAAAATAGAAGAACTGTTACAACTGACGTAATACAGTATTTCTGACAAGTCACAGTGAAACAAACCCATCAAGAGCTTTGTAGTATTTATCAAGATCACTGTTTGCCATTTCTGTTGTCTACATATGCAACAACAACAACAACGATAATGTAATTTAATAATAATATAATAATAATACATAAATAAAATATAAAAATAATTATAATAAGTGCACAGTGTCAGCAATCACAAGTAAATCAGAGGCATGTACTCATGTCGTACGGCTGATGTAAAAAAGGTGATATTTCATGTAGTGATTAAAAGGTTCAGCAGTCAAGAAAAATCTCAATTACAAATCACAATGATACAAATTATCACAATGTTACAACATTGTCTCAATCTCAATCAATATACAGTCAGGATAGCTTAGGATGCACAGTGCAAGAATACGCAAAATATATTTCTCAATTATGACTTCAATCTCATGAAAGCTTAATGACGAGCTTAGTGAGCCCTTGTACAATAATAAGTAGAGTAAAATTAATGAATATCAACAACATAGAGACAAAGTTAGCATACTCTAAGCTGTATCATCTTGTCTCTGTACTTAACGTCAGCATCCTTGTACATATCATCCTGAAGGTCTCGTCGGAATGCAGCAATTTCACCTTTGAGTGCAAACTGACGATTTCTTGCCACATCCCGCTGCAAACAAAACAATTACATTTCATAGCAGAAGAACAATCATCACAACAAAAGGATGGCACAAGGTTAACATAACTGCAGTAACAGTAATATATTACTAATGCACAAAAAGCATAACAATAAGTCATAGAGTTACACGGTTTTCACCAAAATGTTCGGAAATTATTTGGTAATACAAGGAAGGGCAAAGTTGCACAATGCTGCTAAATACTGCCTTGTGCCTGGAAAGTAAATTACTCAAAAAACATCAATAACAACAACACAGTTTATTACAGAAATAGTTTGCAACAATCACAGATCACAGAATTAATGGAAACTATGTTCAATGTGTCCACTCTGCCAAGTAAACAACCAATAACAGTCATTTAGACCACTGGCAAATAGCACCGTTGATTAGTTCTTGGCTGATCATGTCCCAGCAACTGTTCAGGACTTGTTTCAGATGGTCTATGTTTTCAAACTTCTGATGATACACCAGCTGCTGAAGAGCATCCCAAATTGCATAATCCACCGGAGTAAGGTGAGATCAGGTGAGTTCGATGGCCAGTTTGACCGTTTAATAAAATCAGGAACATTTATCTGCAGGATGGCTAACTGTGTATCGATCTGCGCAACGGCGCACCATTCTGCTGACGTGTAACCACTTCCGCCTATTTAGTAAAGAATATTAAACCCATTTACATACATTTTGCACCGACTGGTAGACAGCAATGTCTGCTGAACATTATGGTGCACAATCATCATTTTACGACCAATGGTTCTAAATTTATCACGTGTAATACTTTGTGTAATTTTTCTGGAACACCCTGTATAGTTCTATCTAACTCTGTCGTCAAACATCACTCGACACAATCAGAATCATCTGTATATTCAACACATCCAAACCACCGTAATCTATTAATCAAATTCAACTCATAGTAATAATATCAGTAAGAAAGTAATAAATTCTCATGTTATGAATGACTAACAGTACCTCATCCATAAGATTATTCATCTCCTGCTGGAGACTATCTCGTTCTCTCATCAAATTGTTGACGTCAAGTCCATCCAAACGCTGTTCCTGGACTCTAATTTTTTCACTGATCACTTCAATCTCTGCTTGTCTTTCACGCAACTTCACACTGTCAGCCAGTTCACGCTGGTGAATCTGAGACACAGAAAAGCACAGTCACAAGATGAGAACAGCTCATAATTTCACTTAATTCAAATTTGACACTGCTACTCTGCAACATTTTCAAATATTAACATATAGTTAGCACGTAACTTAATTTAATTTATTAACTTAATTCACACATTAATGGCATCAACTGTGGAAGATTAAAAGGCTGATTTAGTGAGTAGAGTTAATAACGCCCCACCCGACACAATATAGGTCATTTCGGAGGCGGTCTTCACAGCCAAACAGCCAATCAGTTGACTGATACTGACAAACAAAGCAGTACAGGAAAATAAACATACAGAAACTAAATACAAATACAACACAAGAAAATAAACACACAAAAACTACATACAAATCAAACAAAGTAGACAACCTAAAATACAGCAAAACAAAACTACCCTGGTACTTACTATAGCAGTGCTTATACCAGTCAGACTCACGATCAGAAACACTTTACAATGTCGGAAGTGGCAGCTGATTGGTACAAGCCAATGATTATGCAGACACTATGTGGTCATGCATTGCCCGCACTAACAAGTGGACCCACAGCCAGCAGATATACCACAGCCCAATCAGCCACACTGGGCCTTCACCCCATCGCCTGTAATCTACTACTCAATTTCAGTCCCACTGAGGTTAGTAGGTTGAGTTGGTGCAAGCAAATTGTAGGTTAGCAACTTTGTTTGCAAATGCGCTGAGTGAGCGTCAAAATCTACCGACCTTTTGTGCTGCTAACTCCTGACGAATCTCATCAACGGTGCCAATGAGTCGTGACTTCTGAGCCTCCAGTTCCAACTTCGTTTGGTCTAAGTCACTCATCTTTGTCTGACAGTCGACCAACTTGCTGGCTCGTCCTTCGCGAGTGTACCTAATGAATCACTAAAAGTGTCAGTTAAAAACAGAAGCAACGGCACCAGCAGAATAAGCTTCACAGTCTTACAGGCAGTACGTGTTGTAATAACATAATAATAATTTCAACAAAACCAGTCTTTGTGACACTGTTGATATTATCAGTAAGATTAACCTGACCAATAAAACACGTTCAAGAAAACTTTACTACAGATAATGTAATCATATTGCATATAAAATTTCCAACAGTAAAATTCATACTCAACAATGTGCTATGTGACAATCGTACACTGTAACAAAAGATGCATTTTAACAAGAAGCACACAAGGACTCAGACATACACACTTGTAAAATTTTTTAGCAACTATTTACATTATCATAATTATGTTAAATGTGCAACATGAACAATGAACAACACTGGTTGCATACCGGTAAAACAACTATAACACTCCAATACTGAACTGGTATAATATGAACTAATTATTATTATCATGTACAAAGTAAGTCATTTTATAACGATTTATACAAGGTGCAGCTAAAACAAATACCACAACAAAAACAACTAGAAAATGTGCAGTGGATTATTATACCACTGCATATCGGTGATCTGAACCTATGGTGGCGCCACCTGGCGCGTGATGTTTGAAAAAATTATAGGCCTATTGAGTAGTGTCCCGCCTCTCGCCAGGTGGCACGACTGTGTCCTCATCCAGGTATGCATTTTGCTGATAAGGACACTTTCAGAGGTGGATAGCTGGAAAACGGTACATCCTTCAGCAAAAGTTGTCCAGGAAAGGCACATCTGTGTGATGTCCACCAGGGGATGGAAAGAGTGTAGGCGTCGCAGAACGTTTCCCCGTGACCCGTAGGCTGATCACAAATAGGGTACCTAAAAAAGAGGGTTTTTCGGCAAATTCGATCCCTTAATGGAAACTTTTCTGGAATATGAAACCATGTGTCGCGAGCCACCACCTGGACACGTGTTCGTGGAAAGTTTTGCGGAAATTGATCCAAGGAAAGTGGCAGAAGTGGTGCGTTGTACACGTGACAAAAAAACAACGCATCTGCGACCCATTTTTCGCGCTCTCTCCGAAACCCATAGCGCGATTTCGCTGGAAACGTGCAAGGCTTAGTCTTTTCAGGCCTCAACCCCACCTGCCAAGTTTCATCCAAATCCTCCAAGTTTCCGAGATTTATTAGCGAAAACGACGTTCCAGATCTTTACAATAATCGACGATCCGATAGGGTATCCGATCGCCGATAATAATGAGAAATGGTATGTATTTAGCTGCACCCTGTGTAGACAACATACTTGCTGATTTCACTCTGGAAGCGTTCAATCTGTTGTATTTGTTCCTTAACTTTGGCACACTGTAACAAATACACAACAATCATCTACAGATGCAAATTACAAACATATCAACTGTTCAACTTCATATGCAAATTCTGACAAAAATGCATTACGCTAGCAGTTGACATAGCTTTTGTTCACTTACACAATGTTGCTATATTGAGCTTCTCACACATATTCTGAAGACCCTAGGCTGACCACTGGCCAACCTCAGCATACCTAGAAAACTGGCATAAAATGACTGTGAGTGTCTGTGTGCTGTAATCTTATTACTATTAAACTCTTGAAAATTTCGGCATAATGTCCCTTCAAATTATATGTTATATGTTTCTGACGAAATTAATCCACTACCTAATGATTAGAGGCATTCAATTATCAATTAAATTTTTTTATTGGCTAACACCCCAAATTATAGCTCTAAATGTGCTAGTAACATATGACAGATATGGACACGTGGTGTCTACAAACGTGACCTGTTCCTTGCCTTCTTCAAACTGTCGGTCCTTTGCTCGCATTGACTGCTCTTTCTCTTCCATCAGATCATCGATCTTATCCTGTCACACAGCAGCGACTAGACCACCACAAGCCGAAGCAATGACTCAGCTGCACTAAAAGTACAAACAATGGACTGAACTGCCAAGAGAAACAATGCCAGCTGGCACAGTGCACCTGGGCTTGGTTGAAATGTTTTCCATGCAAATTACTTAACCGTATGTAAACAAAACAAAACAGTACTAATAGCATACGCATAATTTACATACCACAGACATAATACTTCATACAATATTGACAAATACCTATTAGAACGGATGTACCAGATTTCAATTTTCTAAATCCAACCAGAGTCGGATTTGGCCAGAGTTATATAATAACTAGAAAAAGTTGCACTCGAAGGTGACCTTTTGACCCAAAAACGTAATCAGGTCATCTGTGTTCCAAGATGCACCAGTGACAAAAGTTGGGCGAAAATCTATCAATAGATACTGGAGATATAGTGAAAACATGAAAATCTGGGATGTATTTGGTCATGCCGTGACCTTGAACTTTGACCTTTTGACCCCAAAATCTAATCAGTTCATCTCTGTCCCGAGATGCACCGGTGACAAAAGTTTCGCGAAAATCCGTCAACAGATACTGGAGATATCGCGGAAACATAAAACTACCACGTGAATCATGGACGCATGGACGGACGCATGCACGGACGGACGGACGCATGCACGGACGGATGACCCGAAAACATATAGCCTCCGCCGGCGCCTACCGGCGGCGGAGGCTTAAAAATATTAATAATAATAATAATAACCATGACAATGTTTATGGTGCTGTCATCATAGCTCAGCTACTGCGAGAGTTCACCCGGTTCATATGATGAATGTGGAACGGCGCCAAGTGGCTGCCGATCCTCAGACCAGGCCAAATGACCTGGGCTGTGAGTCCGCCCGGAGGCTGCCAGAAGCCACACCCACCATTGCCATTTATTATTACTCAGCTCGAAAGCTGATACTTATTTTACCATCCCACGGAGTGTAGAAGGCTGAGTCAACCTAGGCACTGCAGCAAGGGTGTGCAGCCCGTGCCCAAGGCTGTACATCGTCGTGATGTTTACAATAAACATGCAACTGCCCACGGTGGGATTCGAATGTTGGTCCTCTCACACCGCAGTCAGGCATGTTACCGCTAGAACACTGTGACCTGCGACATCCTCAAATCTAGCATGAGAAAATTACTACACTTACATAATCATTGATGTTGTACAATCTAACTCGAATAACGTAATCATACACTAGCAGAAAAGCAAATAAACAGTTTGTGATAATCTAACTTCATTATGTTAGTTCAGTCCGCTACCAATGAGAGTTCACAAACTGTAAAACTGCTTAAATGAATGATGACAAGCCAAGGCTAGTTTCATTAGTTTTAGCTGTAAAAACCAATGTGCACTGCAGTTGTGCTTAAATCCGGACAATCAGTCAAAATTTCTGCTGGAGTCGGATTTGCCAGAAATGGCTGGATGCAAGACCTGCTGGAGACCACGGCCATAATCCAGTGCATGCATACCTACCAGTGATAAAAAATAGATAGACAAGAAAACATGAATGTACCTGAAGTGGACGGATTTGTTCACTGGCCACCTGAAACATACAACAGATTATGTCAAACTGAAAACGATAACATTCTGCAGTACACCAATAGTCTTGTTTTCCACATTTACTGGCAGGTTTTAAAAGAAAAGTATCTCATAACTGCCACAACAGATAATAATCAAAACATAATAACCACTGATTAATTTCAATGAGTTAGCAGAGTTTACATCCCACCTGACACTTTCAGAGATAAAGACTTTAAGGCAATCAGTTGCAGCACTGCTACTGTCAACAAAACTCACAATAACCAAGAGAAAGTACACAAAAACTAAGCGGAGGAAAACCAAACTGGCCCCAGTTAAGAAAGATCACGCAAAAACAGGCAAAAAGCCAAGCTAAAGCCTAAAACTAAACCAAGAGGCTCTATGAACTAAACCAACAGGCTCTATTAACTGCAGAAAGAAAGTGAAAACCTACAAGAATTTCATGGTCAAGTGTTTCATTTGTGTTGGTCAATTCATCCTTGGTTTCCTCGAGACGTGTTCGTCTCTGGAGGTCAGTCTCAATCTGTAGGCGCTCAGACTTCAGTTCAGTCAGACATGATTTGAGTCGCTGTAGTCGTTCCACGTGCTCATTCAGCTTCTGTTGCTTCCGCTCCAACTTCTGACTAACCAACTCACTGGCAAACATAGTTACTTCCTTAATAAGTAAGTAAGTAACGTTATTTCACAAATATCACAAAACTCTATAAAACTTCACTGTGCAGAAAATATTACTTGCACTAACAATCATAATGCCATACAAAATTTCATGCATTGTGTTTCACTTTTTCATCCACACCCATCAGTTCAAAGTTTATCAAATTACAATACAAACAATTTCATAAGTTGCACATATAATCTCACTGGGATATCTGCCAAACTGGAGCTGTAGCATAGGTAAGATTTACAATGCTGTGTACAATGCAAGTACTGGAACCCTTCTATATTGAAGAATTCTACTCCAGCATTCAGGTTCCCCATTGCAAATTTAAACTGCAATGCAATTTTGAGGTCTTTACAAAGCTCAGGCATGAAATGCGCTGTATGTGACACAAAGATAGTTGTTCTTCGAACTAACACACACATATGGAAAAGCTGCTTAGCTAAAAGATGAAAGGTCAAGGTCACAGAATCAACACGTTACAACCGGTCTCAGTGCACCACAGCACACCTCTGCATATATGTAGTGTAACATCTAAAAATGCCGCGCATAAAAATGTCCTCCTCTTAATGCAGTACAAATTACTAAATCAGATTTGATAGATGTGTGGCGTCAAACTGAATAATAATCCATCTTGTGTGAAACTAAGAAATAGGCTGGCGGGAAATACAGGCTACAACCAGTGTGCTGCAACATAACACAGTCTTCATGATTAACAATAGACAAGTCTGGCCGGGCAGGAAAAAGTACGACTTATGTAACAGACAGGCCAAAGACATAGCAACAACATAGCTGATACAGATCCAGTGTGCATTTGAAGAAAAAGAAGCTTTGTTCATAGTCAAATGGAGACAATTAATTAACAAATACGAAGACTGCCAGCGGTGACATACTGAATGACTCATTTTCTTCAGTGACTCCATTAGTATTGCTCACTTGAGTTTGTCCTCATACAGTTGTCACAAAATGAGCTTACTGAGCATTAACACAGCACTGACTTACACTTCCAACTGCTGTTCACTCTTCTCATTCTGAACCTCCTGCAGTGTGCGCATCATGTTGCCTGCCAAAACACCACAATTACTATGCACAACAGTGTTAATGTATTACTTTTTAGTATATATATACTGCAAATGCATTACATGTTACTAATACATGACATAACTACTTACAAACTGAGTAACCATAAGTACAAAATATAATAAAAGCCTTTTCTGGAGTGTGTCCAATGACAACAGCATCACCATCACCTCTGGGCAACATCAGCACAGTTTTTAACAGTCATCACTGTCAACTTGCGGTCCATATGGACTGTAGCTTCACCTCCATATGAGCATGTGAGACAGCTCGTCTCCACGAAACAATGAGTAGTGTGTTGTTGTATCTGTGGAGATGATCAAGACATCTACTTCGGAGACGGCCTGAGAAATGTTTCCAGCTTAGATCAGAATGGTGACCGAGTCAATATGGCACCGCAGAGCTTAACGAGCCAACATGTCTTATGCTAAGTCAGGCTATATGACCACAGATTGAGCCGCACCAACAAAGAATTGTGTCAAGCACAGGACCAATACCAATTAAAGAGGCAACTTCTGTAATACAGCTGTAGTTCTGCCGTCTTTTGTAAGACTGCACTGTACTAGTTGTCATTTTATATACACTATATTGCGTTACATAACAAAAACCATCAAAAAGCAGCAATAAAAATATTCCGAGCACGGACCAGATGAGAGTTTGGATGACTGTGCGTCGATCTTGCGGTTCAAATCACTCAGTTCAGTCTGCAGTCGATCGATCTGTGTAGCATCTGACAACATTGCCTTTGCTACCGACTCATCATTCTTATCAGCCTCAACCAGCTCTTCTTTCTGACAACAGTATCAACAAACATACATATATGCTCCCGCTGGCAGCCATGTGTGATGCATATGGAAGCAACTGCTTGATGCTGATACATCACTCTCAAAATTGTGAACATATCTGACCTCTCTTAATTTTATATAAAATATCAATAATTTAGTAATTCGACATTTACTGGCATTACCAAAATGAATTAGTATAACCAAGTGACGACATGACATGTGGCCATCTGTCTAAGCCAAGTTTGCAGTCAGTGCCTGAGACACTGGCGCATGATCGCCGTTGATCAGCCGCTCATAACGTCCAGAGTGTCGCAGTCGCGTAAAAACGTCATAGAAATGCTCGGTCAGTGACTCAGTGTGTGACTAATTGATGTTGTCTGATTCGATGAACTGGAAAAATGACTCGACGACGCTATACCTTGGATAAAGAATGAACGTTACAGTCATAAGATGTATATAACCCGCACTGTATATAACTAATGGTAATCCACAAAATTTTATAACTTCATGACTTTGTCAAATAAATTGACTTATTTTCTTGATTATTTTACTGGCACACTCCGCAGTAAATTTGCAATAAATTTATTCTACCATATGTCAAACGGTACGTTGCTTCACAACCTTGTGAATGTTAGCATTCAAGAACTGACATAGGCCTAATAATGTTTTAGGCTAGAGACGCATTTGCATTTAAGGTATGGTCTGATCTTTTAATGATCACTTTATTGCAGGGGCGTGGTGATGGCCTAAGGCGGTACGAGCCGGTACGAGCGGAGCAAGTGAGGCGGCCTGAGCGAAGCCAGGTGACCAGACGCGGGGACTGTTTCGCTTACCCTGAGAAAAAAACGGCCCAGTGAGATCGAAGAAACCGGCCCAGGCTGAGCAAAAGCGGCCCGAGAGCAGACATCGGCGGCCCAGAGCATCGCCCCCTTCATA
>Ga0209679_1000407_pt1 | contig 16041 bp, 9 predicted proteins | sample WorMetHEROISLAND_4_FD_187408 | JGI IMG/M metagenome (GOLD analysis project Ga0209679, IMG submission 187408) | Marine gutless worms symbiont microbial communities from Max Planck institute for Marine Microbiology, Germany - Olavius sp. 2 HERON... ...
GCGAATATCTCCGGAACGCAACAAGATATCGTCAATCGGAAAATGGCGTTGCAAACTACGGGCTGCCATCAGGCTGGGCATAGCAACGCATAAGTTCTAGTTAAAATTTCGTTTTCGTTTCATTTTTAGAGCAGTTGACGGCATGCGCACTTTATTTATTTAGCATTTATTTGATTACGATGATGTGAATGATCACAAGTTGCCTCCAGTGCCTTGACGCAACCGGCCTGTAAAAACTTTGCATCTAAACCCCTTTAGCCACGGTGGGTGACATTAGTGAGTGGGATAAAGGCTGTAGTACCTCATGGCAACTCTAACACAACCTATCAACACAACCAGGGGATCCAGTTTACCTGGGTTCACATGGAAAATGGCCGTTAAATAGTGTGTGTGTGCGCGCGTGACTGTGGCTGTCATTTATTAGGCCTACTGAGTTGACAGGCTGCACGACAACGACGGACGGCAATTAGATGTAGGCTAGCTGCGTTCAGTGCTCAGCTGATCAGCGTCATCTACTATCAATGACAATATATAGCGAAATACATTTACCAGCAATTAGAACTTGATTCACAGCGTCCATTTCTGTATGCCTCCGCACGCTGAGATCTTGGTCATGCTGTGACCTTGACCTTTGACCTTTTGACCCCCAAAATTGAAGCTTTCGACCTTCTCCCAAAACGCATCAACGCTGAAAGTTTGGTGAAATTAAGTAGTTTTCAAGATATCGCGTTAACAAGACCAAAAAGTGCATTTTGTAGCATGTTGGACCCCAACGTGACCTTGAACTTTGACCTTTTAATCCCAAAACTTGAAGCGTTCATCCTTGCCCCAACATGTGCTGAAGCTGAAAGTTTGGTGAAAATACACCAAATACTTCTCAAGATACGGTGTTAACAACGTTCAGGATGCACGAAGGCCGCACGGACGCACGAACAGCCGGAAAACATAACGACTCCGACCGCACTACGTAGGCAGAGGCATAAAAAAGCAAAACGACGAAGGCGAGAAATCTCAAAGCGCGAGGCTGTGAAGGAAAACACTGAACAGCGTTGAGTTGAGTTGCATGTCACGTTTATTATCGTCAGCAGATTGACATGACATGATGTTACAACATGAACACAGCACGGCCAGCCATCACCCACAACGATTCACACAAGGTGACCATAAATCTACCGTAGAACATCAAGCCAGGGTTCGAGATCGAGACACCGAAGGCGTCGAGGGGAGGGAGTATCCCCCTCCCCAGCCGACTAGGCGGTCTGGGGAGCGTCATAAGCTCCCCAATCTGGGTCCGGAGCGGAACCCCAGCCGAAAATGGATTTGGTGCATTTTGAACTCGAATGAACGCATCTGACGACAACGAATTCGGTATAGGTATTAGACCTAGAGATATAAACTTTGTCAACATGTGACGTTACATTACATTCAAAGCGGGACAAAATTGGGACAGGGTTCGGAATTCGGAACAATTCAGCTTCCCAGAAGACCTTGTAATTTTCTCGGGACAGGCCGTCAAAATTCGGGACTGTCAGGTAAAATCTAGATGGATGGTCACCTTAGATTGACAGCAATGACTAACCTGCGCTACAAGCGACAATCACTCATAATATGCGGCAATGTCCATTCCCGCAGCCACACAGTAACCAGACCAGTACGTAGCTAATTGTCACAGACAACAGATAGATATACACCCGACATCTCTGCCGACCATAGGCACATCACAAATGGACAAGAAGGACTATCTTCTACCTCAAACTTACGACTGGCAAACACGCCAAAACTGTACCCTCCCATCCCAAAATTTTGTCATTATGATACAGCTGAGCTGCACACACAGCTTCAAACTTCCCATAAACAAAATGGTACACTCGACAATATTAACGGATTTGCGTGTTTTTTGTTGTTGCTGTTTTATTGTTTCAGGTACACATAAAAGGGTGTACATTTTTTCCAGTCAAAAATCCAATACACATGGGACATTATGGGCTCAAGTTTCATAAAAAGTGCACAAAACTGGTGGAGTCTATCTAGTTCCCATATTTTTTGTACCAGATTCACACCGACAGGCACATTTGTTTGCCTTACCACACAGGACGCAACACCCACACATCAGCCAGGCACACCACAGCACTGCAAGCATAACAAGCGACTAGATATAACCACAGTGACCATGGAGTTGTTAGTTGTTAGAATCACACCAAAGATATAGAGTTCATTACTGTTAACAAATTCTAGTGCAAAAACTAAATCTAGTTTGGAAACAGGCGTCGGAAAATTCGTTTTAGAGGAACCAATGCCATTCACAACACCTGGTGCGCTCCGTGCAATATTTAATGGAAAATGTTTGCAGTGAAACAAAACTTGCAAAATCTGTGGAACTAACATTGCTCAAAACATTAATGAATACATCAAACATTGATACATAATTTCATATCTTCTACACAATTCCACGCATGTACACGCAGATCTATTATTAGCACTACTACTGTTTGACTCGCCTATTTTCCAGAGTTATTCTAATATAGGCCTTGTCCCTAGACAAAAGCAGCACCTTTTTGGACACAGATAATTTCATTTATTAACAAAAGCAAAACTACAAGGACTACTCTATATTACTACTAGTATTACTACAATCAATTTCTGTTTAACCAGCCAATTTTCCACACTTACTCCAGGTTAGGCCAGCGGCTCCCAAAGTGAATTTTTTCGAGAAGTGCTCTTTACACGTCTTTCCCGACGCCCAGCCAACAGCGTCAACAAAAATAAACTACAGACGCTGCAAAATAACAATACACGAGTTTCCGCAGTTCACACATAAATAACTACTCACTCAGTTACAACTAAAGTTTGAGTAACTGTTCAGCTATTAATGTTAAGCACAGAAATATGACGTACCAACTACTGAACGACTAAAGATCAGTGATTTCTCGCAGCTGAATGGAATTTGTCAGTCACTGCATTAAATAAATCCATTACAAACTGACTATGCAGCAATCTTGAAGATGCAACCAGTAAGCACAGAGCCTGCTACAACATTTCACATACACAGACCCCATCTACAGCAGCAGCAGCAGCAACTGTGCATCGCGACTCAACAATGAGCTGCGTTACAAAGTGACGGCACATTGTCAACTTCATTGCACAACGAGCAGATAATACAGAACTCAGAAATCACTCGAGAAAAGACCAATCAGCTAGCAACAGTGCAATCTATGCCGCCAACTCAACATACACCATACATACAGGGCTGGTTCTAGCCCAAAAATTCGTCACCGAGTCCATTTTATATGTTAAACCGAAAAATATGAACTCCATATAGGCCTACATTTTTCCAGCTAGCTATTGAATCGGTGGGGGCAACAAGTGTCTCTGTGGGCACATGCCCCGCTGCCCAACGTAGAACCGCCCCTGTAAACACCAGTAAACAAGTCACCACACACACTGACTTTGAGACAGTGCTTAACAGTTAACCAGAGGATGTATTCAATCTTGGTGCATTAATGACGTCCTATTTAAAAATATGAAAACTTGTAAGAAATTGATCCACTTTTGGTCAAAGAAACGAAAAAATCAAATCGACGATAAGCATTTTCAAATCATTTTGTGTAACAAATACAAAAGGTTGAATGCTAGTAAGCTCTGACTGCCGAAAAGCATATCGCAAAGATATTTTTTCCAGGAAGAATGGACTCAGTAATCTTAGTAGTGCAACTCACACGAACCATGCTACAGAAACCAGAAATTCCAACTGTTATGAATGCATTTTAATACTGTATACATTGACAATGTTGCTAAACAACATGGTGGGAATAGACTTGAAAGTATGACAACACGTTTCCACAAACTCCTAAATATTCACTATGTACAATGCCAATCGCAGGATATGAATGCACGATTTTCAATCATAGCATAATAAGCAAAGGAGAAATACTAAATTAGTGCTGCTTAAAAGAAACATTCTGCAGAAATTTAAACTGACTTTAAGAAATGCTAACCTTTTCACGTTTTTGGCCAACAAGCACCAACTTTTGTCAGACAAATGACAGCTGAGCTGCACAAGTGTTTACTACGAATGCCAGTCGTCAGCGCCTCTGTGGCTTTGTGTATGCCACTTGACGAAGTCGATCATCATTTATTATTATTGTTGTCATTATTATCGTTTATTTAAAAAATTTTTTTACAATTTTTTTAACACTCGGTAGGTGAAGAAAAAAATTAATGATTAAAGAAAAGTGTTAACACTCTAATAGCCATTGATCCAGGCACTTCTCCTCCTCCTCCTCATTACTATTATTATTATTAGCTCTGCTGAAAGGTAAGGTTGTCTTTAGATCTGTCTGTCTGTCTGTCTGTCTGCTGGATTACTTAAAACCAGGGTTGGCCGGCCGATTTAAATCACTGAGTTAAAATCACCGATTTAAATCGATTCAAATGACTTAAATCATACTGATGATTTCACTTACCAATGAAAAATCATAATAAACAGAAGCAAATGTATTGTTTTATTCTTTTATTCAACTTATTTATGTCTTCGACAACTGATTTTACAGTCACTGGTTCAGGAACTTTAATTCTGTGCAACAACGTGCAACTCACAATGCTTGAGAGATTTTCTGCAATCTTGGCTATAAAATGATGCTTTACAACATAACATAAACTGAAAAATGCGAAAATATGAATTTTTTGAAAAAAAAATCAAAAAATCTTATTTAAATCAAAAAATCTGATTTTTTTTAATTCATGATTTTTCCAACCCTGCTTAAAACATTACGAACAGATTTTGATGAATATTTTGAGGAGTTGCACATGACCCAAGGACCAAGTGACTAGACTTTGGTGGCGATGCGGATCACAATCCGGATCCAGGAATTTGTAAAAAGATATTATTTGCATTTATCACATCATCACACACGTGGATCAACCGACCTTACTCACAAAAATCAGCTTGAAATTTTTAATTTACTCTCCACGTGAAGTCCGACTGGGTCCAGACGTCTACCACACATCGGCTATCCATTACGCAATTAAAATATTAATTATTTATATTCGGTGTAAATTTTGCCATACTGCTCAGCAAAATATGAATACACTACTCAGCCCCTAATATTTGAACAGAACAGAATACCAATAAAATATTGGATACAGCCCTAATTGTGACTAATAAAAAGCTGCAATAATAGGAAAACAAAACAATGAAAGCTGTTAAAACACAAAGCATTCTAAACAACTGTCAGAATAAATGTCAAAATTTGATACCCGTGTAAACCTATAGACACTAATACTAGAATCTTCAGGCCATCTGGACAAATGGTTTTCATACATAATCTTATCATATTCTAAAAATATCACAAAAGGGAAGCATCCATATGCATCAGTCGTGCCCGCAGCACACAGACCTGCTATAAATAGCCGACTAAAGAAATTATCTGAAAAAAGCTAAAATTAACCTATAACCTCAGTGAATTGTGCAAAGCACAAAAAGCTGAATTACCCTGGACGTGCAGCTGTGACATTCCAATGGACAATAAATAGGATTACAACTTTCTATGAAATGTGGCAACCGCAAGGACACAAAATGTCGACAGATGACGCAAACCGTACGACTAAAGGCACCAATCTCGATATTTTTTGATCAAGTTGAGAAGCGGCTGAAAATGAAATAACATTCACATGCAGACAATGCCGTCAAACTGCACCAAAAAGCTGCGTGACTTGTGATAATAGTACTTCTGCAGGCTTGTAAGACGCAACACTCACAAACTTAACAGCCATAAAGCTGCGCTTAATATGCAGTTCAATGGTGGGAAATATAAAACTGAAAAAAACTTTTAGAAGCAAACATGCCGATCATGACTGCAATTTTAGTCACACATCAACGAACTAATCGTTAAATTTAAATTACTCTCAAATTACTGTGTCCAACTGAATTTACTGGTGTCACTTTTGACAGCCATAAGCATAACTCACAAGTTGAAAATAACCATTCCACTTTGATGAAAAACATTCTGCCCAACTGTAAATAGCATAAATGTATCTCGATCGCATTACAAGTTTACTGTTTCGTGGCAATAAGGAATCTTCTGTGGAATTCGGTAAAAGGTTGTGTTGTCAAAGGGTATCAACAAAAATTCATGGAAAAAACATCTGGTGAAAGAATTTCTAATGACTTTTCCTGAGAAAAGACGGCATACGACTGCACATTCAAAGCTGCAGAGTTCAACCACAGACCGACAGAATTCACACATCTGATAACTGAACCGCTCTTGCAAGTAGAAAGTAGGGATGCCATTGTTCAAACGTTTAAACAATGTTTAAACATTTAGGATGCTAAAAATCGTCGCTTAAACGTTTAGCAAATTAAACGAAAGTACCATCCCTAGTAGAAAGTGAGATTCCAACATGCAGACAAAAGACTAAACACAGATGCAGCATAAATTAGACACACACACGCTCCAACTACACAACACAAGAATATTGTCAACAATCACTTCTTACACACAAACAAACAAACTGCGTCAGTCACAGCAACAATCGGTCATTCACGCCAATCAAAAGCAGACAGACACACTGTTCATGTGACGGCACAAACGTTAGCGAAGAAGAATAACTTGTACACATCATCGGCCGTTGCATATTTGCGTAACAACATGCACAAATCGTCACAGAGAGAGATAGATGATGCCGGTATTTATGTACAACAATGTCGGAGAAGATACGGGAGACGAATGTGCAGCGGTGGACAATGTTCACATGATGAAGTTGAATGTGAACAGCATCAGATGCGGAGACAGACTACGAGACGGAGTCGCTTGGCGAGTCACTGGATGTAACTGCACGTTCAGATTCACTCGCAACGTCCGGCGACATTTGATCTTCACACAAAACACACACACACACACACGGCCGGTTCTGTTCAAGCAGATCACTTGTCATTGTTGTTGCAGTGAACCCATCACCACGGCCAGCAGTATTCCATGGCATGCAGATATTCACACCACACCACAGAGTTACCCATTTGTTGCAGAATTTGCTGCTTGCCGCGGAATTGCTCATTTTTTGCTACATTCGTATCTAATTCAAGCTTTTCGGGATACTCTTTAATTTTACCATTTATAAAACAATAAAATCTAGTCGTTGTAAGCTATGGTTCTGTGCTCTCGCCCATTTGTCAAAGCTTGACACAAGATAATCTGCGTACTCATTGCACTGTTTTTTAACAATAGTAACTGAGATGATGAATTCCAACAAATTCGTGTAGTCTTGAAACACATCTGTAATGCCTACAGATTCATCAAAATGGTGCTGACCTGAAGTTCTGCTTCCCATTTTGGGCACAACACAAGCAAATGTTTAGCTGTCCCCTCCCCCTTCCGCCACAATGTGAACAGGTGGGGACATTATCCAGCCAATAAAAGCCTGGCAGAAAGACGTAGAGGTTAACCTGTTTAACGTCAGTAGGTGGTTTGCTGTTTGTGCCTTGCAAAGTATACTGCAAGGCAATCTTCTGCAGGGTCACATACGGCACTATTTCTGACGCCAGTTAGCACTACTTAGCCAGCTACTTATCTGCAGTTAATCACGGATGGACAGGCTGGCTGCTCAAGAAACAACCTCCTTGCTACAGTGGACTTTTTTACAGGCCAGATGTCCCACCAGGGCCAGCAATCAAGCATGTATTTGTACCGGGTCAAGCATGTACCGGGTCAAACATGTACAGGGTCAAGCATGTACTGGGTCAAGCATGTACTGGGTCAAACATGTACTGTGTCAAACATGCACTGGGTCAAACATGTACTGGGTCAAGCATGTACTGGGTCAAACATGCACTGGGTCAAACATGTACTGGGTCAAACACGTACTGGGTCAAGCATGTACTGTGTCAAACATGCACTGGGTCAATCATGTACTGGGTCAAACATGGAGACTGAAGGAACTAGACAGGGGACGCCAAAAGAAGATGTGGTGGGACTGTGGACAGTTTTGGCCTATTCCATGGATCAATGGAAACTGAGAAGCCAGAGGAAACTGGCTAAGCCAGCCGGGTTTACCTGGAAAATGGCCGCTAAAAGACGGTATGATTTTCAAACGAGGAAAGAGCTGTATGTTTGGAAATATCACATTCATGACCGACAAACAATACAGCACATACAGTGTACGGTACATCATAATTACCAGCAGGTTTGCCGTCAGGTCCGACCGCTGGTCCTGCATTCTTCCTAACCAGTAAACTGTTGAAGAAGTTCGCAAGAACGCCAGTGTCACTAGTCGACGTGTTCAGCTTGCTACCATCCGGCTGTTTGAACCATCCAACGGACATCAATCAATCAATCAATCAATCAATCAATCAATCAATCACTAGGCTGAATGTTCACGTTTACAAAGTGTCAAACAGTTTGGTTTTAAGTTATGCTTAAAAGAGCCAAGAAGCTCGGCAGATCTACAGTTATATGACAGTGAGTTCCAGAATGAAGGTGCTGGACTATTAATAGTAACAGTGTAGCAAATCTTGAACCATGACAATAATAAACTGACAAGCATCTGATGATCGAGAAACACCAGTAACTAAACACTGGAGTGAATACTACAAAGCAATGAACTCTTAAAAATTTAGACGCCATTTTACGTCTCATAGGTACATGTATTTAATATTTTCATCAACATTAATCGACTGACTAACAACTATAGCATGTGAAAGTAGTGTACGGCTGTAGCAGTACATTTTGAACAGTGGGAAAAGTTACACAGCCTTGTGGTATAGCTTTTATGACAAATGCTAAACAGTACTTGACCCGACTTGCACAAATACGATAAAATTAACATTTATCAGTGATTTATTATTAACTCACAGTTCAACATTAGTAGAACGTTTCATACGATACAGGATGCTATCAAGGTGGCACGTGTGTGGCCAGCTGACACTGTGACAAGTACACACTGTGTGGTAACAGCTAACTCTATGCTGCCGGGATGCTGAATGACACAGAATAACCAAACCTTCTTTTGTGGTGTAACGGCTGAGCCGACGGCTGACACTGTAGCACGAGGCGATATCGTTGACTTTGGCCCTGCAGGACCCGTTGTGCGATTTGGTGACTCCTGAACACAGCAACCGGCATGGGATTATAGACTCGCTAAACGGTGACCGTGATGTCGTTTTAACAGCTACAAATTTAATACATTTTGAAATGAGGCAGCAATGCATCAAACAAATACCATCCAGACACGCTGTCTCAAACAAATACCATCCAGACACACTGTCTCAAGTAGCTAGATGATACTTCCATGTGTATGCCTCTACACGCAGCAATAACTCACTCAAATATCTGACCTCACTGTGACCTTGACCTTGACCTTCAAGATCTAACCAGTTCATCTGTACCTTCTATTACATCATCAACCAAAGTTTGATAAAATTCCATCCACTGGTTTACAAGATACTGTACTAACAGGAAGCACAACGGACGGACACACACACACACAGAAGCACTCACAGATGGACAACCCGAAAACATAATGCCTCTGACACACCTATCAGTGAGTGGAGGCGCAAAACTGAAACTATGTCAACAAACTGTGCAAAACAGCCCGCTAGAATCTCCTCATCATTCAAGTTAGACACAACTCATTATCTGCAGACTATTCGACTGTGAAAGTGTATTTAAACACAAATTAACGGCATTTGAAAAATCATCAGATTGAATTTACCACATGTAAATAACATTCATTTTCAAACTACAATCAAAAGAAGAGTAAGGTTTCAAAATATCATGTCAAAATCTCTGCTCAGCATTATGACTAAAATCAATTACATTTTCACAGCAATTGAAAGCATTCTAGGCAAAACACTGTATATCATAAACAGCACACAGAACATCAAGTGAAACTAAAATGTAAAAAATAATTATGAAATTGGCCAGAATAATAAATAATAAACAGGCAAAAGATACATAATTGTAACTGAAACACAACTGCAGCTTTGGGCACCACAAGAGCAAATGCAGAATTGATAACCGCATACAAATTTAACATTTTTCAAACTCGGCCTTTATAATGTAGCCGTGATTACGACAAAGCGATAAAAATAACTGCCAACGAAAAATGCACAATTAACAAAAAAACAAGTAGTAAATAAACAGAAATTCTTCATAGTGATCATTGTATTAAAGCAGCCGAGTGTTTATGTGTCTGTTATGTGCACAGCAGGCAAGAAACTGGGTGAAAGCATCTAACAACAAGTGAGCTGGCTTGTACATTCCAACCTGCAGAAGTTTTAGTCCTACGGGAGAACGCGCCGGCTGAAACTGTAACGTCTAGTAACCAATGACAACCAATAACCTATACAATGCTCGTACAACTAACGTTTCTATACAGCAGCATCACCAGCAGGACATTAAACACCAGTACTTGTAACGTCTAGTAACCAATGACAACCAATAACCTATACAATGCTCATACAACTAACGTTTCTATACAGCAGCATCACCAGCAGGACATTAAACACCAGTACTTGTAACGTCTAGTAAACAATGACAACCAATAACCTATACAATGCTCGTACAACTAACACTTCTACACAGCAGCATCGCCAGCAGGACATTAAACACCAGTACTTGTAACGTCTAGTAACCAATGACAACCAATAACCTATACAATGCTCGTACAACTAACGTTTCTACACAGCAGCATCGCCAGCAGGACATTAAACACCAGTACTTGTTACTCTAGTGTGTCTGATTGGACAGTCGACTATATAAAAACTGAATATTCAACGTAATTCAGTGTGACTGGTTCATCACTGTAAACATAATACAACAACATTGAATGATTCATCTAATGCAAGAGACAACAATTTAAATTCAGTTCAATGTCGTACTTTGTAAACATAATTACAGCGGCATTTGTATGTTGACCGTGAGAGCCATTGCAATATACAGGCATGAACGAAGGCGGTTATGTTTTTGCCCGTGTCTGTTCGTCCGGCTGTCTGCTGAATTGCTCAAAAACGTACGAATGGATTTTGCTGAAATTCTCTGGATGGGTGGGGCACGGCCCAAGGACCAATTGACTATATTCTGGCATCACAATCTGGATCTGGGAATTTTCTAAAGGATATATATATATATAACAGACTGTAAGTCAGTTTTATTTCCAGGTGCCAGCATGAGTCTCAGCATAGGTTTATACTCTCCAAGCCTTTCTAGTTATTACATTAAGTAAGTAACACATCATGCAGCAATACAACTATGCAGTGTACTGACTCGTTGTGTGGTGGCAGCGGTCGCAGCGGGCTGTTTAGCCAACTGAGCTTGTAGTTTCAGTAAGAAGATCTGCTCCTCGTCACACGACACCTCGGCCTCACGCTGCTGCACCGCCTACATGCCACCAACTTGTCAAATATCCAGTTCCATCAATCAATCAATCAATTTATATAGCGCAAAGGCACAGAGTTTCTAATGCACTATAGCATCATATTAATATTGAGCAAATAAGAAAGTTTTTAAATAGCTTTTGAAGACATCAACGGGAAGAGTGGGATTTCTAAGGTAGTCAGGTAAAACATTCCAAACAGTGGGGCCAGATACAGAGAAAGAGCGAGAGCCTATGGATAGTTTCACCGACGGAACAGCTAGCCTACGACAATATGATGACCGCAAACGACAGCTAGATCTGTTCTGTGTAATCCGCGACAGGCTGGGTTCCCAAGGGGAAAGAAGCTCTTGTGCTACGGCAGACTTTGCTCCCCCCTGAAGACTAACCAACAGGATCAAAGCAGAACTGAATGTATTCAGGGATGTCTAACCAGTGCAGCTCGTGTCTTCTAGTGTACGTCAAGCCTCGTTCAGTTCCATCGTCGCCACAAATCTTACGCTGCTAAAACTGTTTCACGTGGAATTCTGAATTCACTGCTCTGACAGTGTCTAAGCAAGAGGATCCCGTAGAACACTGGCAATATCGAAAGGTTGCCTACAGACCTCTGACAGCCACCATCTAACTGCCGGAAACCTGGAAAATGACCTGCCGCTGTGTATGATGCGTAAGAAAGTCAACAAAGTGACTAGTAGTCTATCTGGAACAGGCATCACCATACTTGTATTCATATACCTCAACCTATACCATCTCATCACTGAAGTGAGCGCAAATTAGCTTCCAACAAAACATTAAACACGGCAACCACTCTCAAGGCACCGCAGAATTCCCAGACATTTCCCAGACTCTTAGCAGCACCCTTACCCATGGTTGCAGTTTACCCACATCATGAATACATACTACCAGTATAATAACAACATATAACAGTAATAACAGCGTAATAATGCAACGCACTGCGCCACAGAAATGCATCATCTAGCACTATGTGCTACTAAACACAGTTTCTTGCAGCAGACATAAAGCTAACAATAAACAGTTTTCACTGACAAGGTTTTCCCAAACAATTCCCTGACATTTCCAGGTTTTCTACAGAATTAAAACCTATTAAGAGCTCGGCTCACAAAACATGAAAGGACTAACAGAAAACAACGTGTACCACTCACAGTAACAGCAGCAATAACAAAGACGGGAGTTAATAACAGTCGACAGACGGCAATTTGAGTTTTGAATGCCAACCTGAAAATATAAGAACAAGCAAGAATGGCAACAAAATGACAACTCTCTAACTGCATTCAAATTACCTTTCTCGTTACTGGCCGAGTAATGACATCGTTGTACAAGTCATCATGTCGCATGCTGTTCAGACCTTCATACAGTATCGAAATCTTCTTCTCGCTGTCCCACCCAGATGGGCTACACACACAAATGATAAAACTTAAAAAACTTAGGACCACAAAATCGACGTCTTAAGATGTGAACAATAACAAAGGAAACGATGAAATTTAAAATTTTCTCTGATCGCTTTAGTAAACTGACTTAAGAAAATCTTAGCAGATCTTAAGTAGATGTCGCAAGATAAACTTCAGACATATCTTAAGACAATCTGAGGACAAATAGTAACATTTTTTTTGTAAATTGGGCCGCAGACCGGAACTATCAGCAGAAAACTTACATGAACACCGAGTCTTTTTCAATAACAGAAGCTGCATCAGTAAACTGGTAGCCATACAATCTATGCACGAGATATTTATACAGCAGAGAACAGTTCTTGTTTTCTTTGGCCGACGTGTAAAACAGTGCAGCACCGACTGATCTAGCCGTCAAGGAAATCAATCCATACTTCATATACTCACTATATACAATACATACTGCAGTGAAACATATGCACCATTGTATGCATATCACTAACTCTGTAAAATGGAATATGTTTTTCTAAAGGTTCTATCTTACTTCTGCAAATAAAATAAGATTGCTTTGAGAAAACATTTTGAAAGAGTTAGTAATATGCACATAGTAATGCATAACATATTCACGGCCATTATCCAGGCAAACCTGGGTAAGCCGGTTGCATTGATAGGCAGGCTGGGTTGCCATAAGGTGCCTGTACCCTACCCACTAATATCAACTACCATAGCTAAGGGGTTTTGGTGCATACAGTTACTAGACTGCAAGAAGAAAATTTGGAACTAAATTAACGTTTGGTGTACCAGAACAGACAGGATAGGAGAAAATGGTAAATGATCCCATGTAGCATGTAAGAAAGGAGTTAGCAATAACTAGGTTTTTTGCACACACTGCAGCAAACTAGTTCATAATAACCAGCGGCATGGTGGGAAGTTTGTACATGGCAAACCCATAGTCTTCTGCCAATGCATACTGCATACAGACTGGTTACAGCCATGGCTCATAACTGTTATGTGAAATATAAGAACATATACAAGTGGAGCAAGGAGTTGAATGATACATGGCATTAAGATCTGTCCAATGAAGTGGATCACGAGGTCTTTATCTCTTGACTCCATGATTACTAATAAGACTCACACTGAAAATCAAACTCATATTCGTTGGGTGACAGTTTATCACCTTAAGCTGTACCAGAATGTTTCTTAACATAAGCTTTACGTTCATGTTTGCATTATGTCATAGCTGCACGTCGACGCTTCTTAACAGCAAATGTTGTATAATATATACAAATATGTCAATGTAATGTCCTCTGTCGAAACTCCGAATGTAAACTGACACGCAAACAGAAGGATACATTTTAAACAGAACTTCCGAACATGTTGTTGAATAAAGTCAAAATGTTCGTCTCTGTAATCGTTGTCTTTTTCCAACAATGAAACCGCATCACTCTAAAACCAGTACAAGATGATCGTAACTATCAACCAAGCTGCGATATACACGTGCAAATCACACAAAATACTTGCTGCAACTGCAACAGAAAACCACTGTCACGTACAGCTGTCACTGTTTGCAAAAAATTATCGACGGACACAAGATACATAACCTACGGTAATTTTTTTTATAAAACGTTGTCTTCAACTGCAAATCACAAAATAAGTGGAGGACAGAAGTACGAACAGAAATAACCTCCATAAATATCTGCCGATAATCTCTGAAAACGAAGCTTATGTAACCCCATACCATATATTAGTTTCCTTTGAACTCTTTTAGTTACAAACATGCCATGCCATACTGATACTGCTACTGCTACAGACGGAGCTCGTGATACGACGAATATCTAGCAGACCATGCATGGACCGTAATTATTCGTCCCAGTCCATTTAGTGAGGCAGCTTAGCACCAAATTTCAAAGGGATGGGGACATGCCGGATAAAAGCACCATATTTTTACCAGGCAATCTTCAGGGTCCTAACTCTGAATCTAGAACCGGTACCAAGCGATAATACCACTTATATGCTTCTATAATATGAACAATTTAATACGTATGAAAACCAAAAAGAAATGTATACTCTTTCAGATCGTGCACATATTTACACAAACAACATTAGAACATGGAAACATGCAGTCTTAATGTCTTAAATGCCTTCTGTGCATTGTGTCCAAGGAAAGGAGAGGGGCCCACATGGATATTTTGTCCAGGGGCCTCCAAGTCCCAGTTATGCCACTGCACTTTACACAGTCCAAAGGCTAGTGTTCCGTGCTCTAGAATGACAGGAAGAATAGTCGTAAGATATTTCCTAAAAGTACTAGATGATGTGCAGTCAGTGACAAAGTGTCACAGACTGTTCCATGCACGAGGTCTAGCAGGAACAGTCTCCGAGTGTAGAATGTCGTGTTGCCAATACCACCAGCATGCATACCTCAGATGACGACGCAAAGCTACATCAGAGACAGGACAGGATGAAACTGTTAACTATTATAAACAGGCAACAGTGCAGACCTTTGTAAGAACAACAACAACCGGAATTCCTAGGTTGACAGCGAGTGTGTCATCGCCCAGTGATGACGATGCCGCTACTGCTCCGTCGCTGTCGGCAGATGTCGCCATCTCAACATGAACACTACGACGTGCCTGCGCTGCAGCTGCGGCTCCGTCTTCAGGCTTCACATACTCTTGGAACTGCCTCAGAACTGACAGAATAACAACATCAAAACACGGCATATCACACACACGGCTTTCAGCCACCATATAAACAGACGAGCTACAGTTAAAACTGCAGCTTACGGAACAGTCATAAGGTAATGCTCTATATGAAACTAGAAGTAATTATTATCTCTACCAAGTGAACGAAGTGAATGGCGGAGACAATGTGTTCGCTCGATGTGTGTCTGTCTGTGTGCAGCGGACCAGTCAATCAGACCAATTTAAAACGATTAAAGCTACGGACTCAACTTTGACATGCATCTTCCTAGGGACAGTCCGGACATGACCCCTCAAAAATTTCTCGAAAGGGGGCGTGGCCAGGGTAATGTAACCCCCGTAAATTTTTGGGTGTTAAATGCTAATAGGGGTCATCCATAAAGGACGTCCGCACCGGAGGAGGGAGGGGGTAAGCCGAAATGCGGACAAAAGCGGTCAAGGGGGGGGGAGATTTCAGTGCAAGCGGACGTCCGCATTTTACATAACATGTAGGCCAAGAAGACAGTGTTACAACACTGGCCTGCAAGCTCTGCATCCAGTATATAGCCCGGGGAATTAACGCAGGAATC
>Ga0209679_1000408_pt1 | contig 16030 bp, 4 predicted proteins | sample WorMetHEROISLAND_4_FD_187408 | JGI IMG/M metagenome (GOLD analysis project Ga0209679, IMG submission 187408) | Marine gutless worms symbiont microbial communities from Max Planck institute for Marine Microbiology, Germany - Olavius sp. 2 HERON... ...
ACACACACACACACACACACATACGTGTAGATGCCCCTTAGTCATGACATCCGTTCTACCCGGCGAAGTCACGACGGACTTTGAAGCTCTATAACTCAGCCATTTTTAAGCAGACTGTAACGATCTCTCTACACAAGACGCACAACGTGGTTGTAAACAGAAGCATTCCAAAAAACGATTTTTGCCATTTTACTATCTTTGTCATGACCACACGCACATGTGCCTGTGTGTCGTGAATATGCTTTTGCGCGGTTATGAGTTTGTAGTTCACAAATTTTGCACCCCTGTCATTGATAAATTGGTGGCTCGGAATATGCCAAATTGTATTCTGCTTGTACTTACTGACTTCAGTCTCTGATTAGATGGCCAGAGTCACTGAATCACTGTAAATCAGTTGACGATATTATTAAGGTTGCCATGGTTAAAACTTACTGTCTGTCATTACTTACATAATAGAAAAAGAACTTATGTTTATCACACTGTTAACGGCGATCCTGCATTGTTTCACACATCGAAAACAGCAAAAATGATAAAGGTTATATTACTTAGAGCACCTTGTCAGAATGCCAACGTGCTGCTTAGTAATGCTGCTTAGTAATGTAACCTTTATCATTTTTGCTGTTTTCGATGTGTGAAACAATGCAGGATCGCCGTTAACAGTGTGATAAACTGAAGTTTTTTCTATTATATTTGCTGTTTTTCTATATTTCCAAGCAATTTTTTCGTTTCTGAAAGTGGCGTGACAATATGTAATCAGTTCCGAATCAGAAAACTAGACACATAACGTCATCGAGCACGTGACCATTCGACTCACCATAGGCCATACCTATATACCTATTGGCGATCCTTTGGAACCAAGCCTCTATCTCCAGCCATTTTCGAGATAATGGGCACCAAACATATTGCGGTCACGACCTTGACCTTTCAGAGTCACGTGACGTCATCGGTCACGTTACCATTCGACTCGGCATTGGCCATTTCCTATTGGTGGTCCTTTGGAACCAAGTCTCTATCTCTAACGGTTTCTGAGATATTCTGCCCCAAACTTCATGTGCTCATAGACACAATGCTGAATTGTCATTGCGCATGCGCGATATCACGTGATGTGTACCCCTATGTAAAATGTAAGTACATATTTCAATTTCTCACCCCCACATTCCCTATTCACTATGTCACTTTCATTGGGCTCCGATGAAGAATAGGGGGTGTTCTCTCCGTGGACCTCTAATGTTTTAAGGCCAAATCGAGCGAAATTGTCTAAGTCCAAAATTTTTGCCAAATTTTCACCTTTTAGGGGCCCTGGAGATAAGGGGGTATGAAAAGTAGCGATTTTTACTGCAAAAGGTACATCCTTGCGTGAATACACGTCGTTTGAGCCATTTTGCGTGAAGGTCCGTTGGGGGGGTCTGACCCCTAGAGCCGAGATCGAAAAAAATGTCAGTCACGCGATGCTCCCATAGGAATGATATGTCGCCGTTAACACAGGGCGCGCTACCGCGCAGCCTGTGATACTGCATAGGCGCCCTCGACTTGTCCAGGCATCGTGTTCAAGATCTATCTGTTTGCTGGAATGACTTAGACGTATTTTCAGATGCAATAGATACGAGTCGGTGAAAGATGTAGGCCTACAGTATTTCTGTAATGAGCTGCCACTTGAATTTCTGTATGATCTACTAAGATGGGAATTCCTACGTTATGCTCCTGTTGCACTTTGGACTCCTTTAATTCTCAACGCCATGTTTTTTTCAAATTGAAGCTGGCACTGGTGATGTTCACAACCCACACACGCCGCTTCCCAGACTACCTCACCAATTCTATGCAGGCGTGCAACAGTGATCCGGCACGGATTCGTCTCCGCTCGGCGTCCAACTACTTCTCGGACAAGAACGAAATTTGGCAACAGAGCAAGCAGAGAAACTCTGTGGCCGGCCCAGTTGTATGGAACAGTTTACCAGCAGCAGTTTGTGAAGCAGACAGCTTGTATTTGTTTAAGCGCAAGCTCAAAACTCATCTGTTTACTTTGTTTTAATGACTGATCATCTGTCTGTATATATTTTACAAACTTTTGTAATGCAGTCCCAGGCCGGTGCCGAGTAGGGAGAGAATAATAGCCACCACTTACTTACTTTGTGTGAATTGTCTAAGAAGTACAGTCATGCTATCTCAGTCAATGGCATGAAGCAATTAGTTTTCAAAAAATTGCTCTGTCAAGAAGTTAGAACTTTTATTAGTTTCACGTGTTGTGAGATATGCATATTTATCGTCTTTTACTTTTGTTTTACATTTTTTGTGTATTTTATAACTGTGCTTATATTTGTACTTCTGCCTAATGCCGGCGACACACGCTCAAGAAACTTGTGCCAGAATCTGGTACAAGTCGTCTGGTACCAGAATCTTGCATGTGTGTAGGTCAATCTGGTACTTAAGTTTTTTCTAGTACAAATTTCTTGCACGTAATAAAACACAGCTCTGTTCCATCACAGAAACTGTCCGGCACGTGACATGAACCGTGCAACGTGACTGGCCGGAGAGTTGTTTTGGCGCAAGAAACTGTGATGAACTTGCCTCAAATTTTCGTGCAAGTTTCTGGTGCAAGTTTCTGGTACCAGTTTCTTGAGCGTGTGTCGTCGGTATTAGTGGCAAATAAACACGTATACATAATGGGTTGTTTAGGAGACGAGTAAGTTACTGTTCCTAATCTGAGACAACTTGGTTATAGAAATAAACCAATCACACTATTTATGATATTCATGTTCACTCTAGAACTAATTCTGCCTACCTTGCTGGAATCTATTGTTATCATATAATTAGCAGATGGAATGCACTGCCTGACAGTGACAGTGGTGTAACGGCTCCCACTTTTAGTATTTAGTATATTTCTAATAGTTGTTTAAGTAGTATAGACATCCCTGTGTTTGCTGTCTTTAATTATTTTGTGTTAGGGCATATGTTAGAGGTTGTTTTTCAACCCTTTGTGTCCTGTCCTGTTCGGTGCAGTGTACTGTTCTATTGTATTCACTTTTATTGCTTTATCTGTTCCGAATAAAACTATCACTATCACTAAATAATTTTCTGCTACACACAGTTCAAACAATAGTGTGTTGTTATTAAATCCAACACTCACACTTATCGAACGCAACAGTGACAGGCTTTCGTACAAATGTGGTTAATGGCACAATGACAACCGAAATCAACTCAACTGATTGTCACGGACATGACATACGAAACCACAAACAAAAAGTCATAGATCAAGCAGTATTATGCAGCCAATTGATTACATATTGTGCCTTTAAACAAACAAACAGAAACTCGCCACTGTTCCACAACGGAATGCTTTGTGAATGCATAGAATACAACACGTTCTACTGTCTGATCGAAATACAGGTACACTTATAGCCATACAAATCTACTCAGTTAACGAAGTTATTGTTAAGGCACTAAAACATTTCTTAACGCTATTTTGCACAATGGTGACTGGATGTTACGAACACGGCACTGTACTACCATTGATGAATGTGACAAGCAGAAGTTTTCGCGCCTCTGGACTTTATCCATCCTCATCAGTAGACTGTAACGTCACTGAAATTAATGCATAATTTGTTGCATTTATGTATTAAACAGAAATCAACTCAACTGACTGTCACGGACATGACATACGAAACCACAAACAAAAACTCACAGATCAAGCAGTATTATACTGTCGGTTGATTATATATTTTGCTTTTAAACAAGCAAACAGAAACTCGCCACTGTTCCATGACAGAATGCTTTGTGAATGTGCGGAATACTACGCCACGTTCTACTGTTGGGGGTGATTCTACTCATCTAGGGTATCGTCCTCCATGATTCTCGCTTTGCGAAGGCTCCCAAGTGTCACTGGACTATAAGAATCCAGTGGAATTACGTGTTGCAATTCTATGAGAACACCAATTGTGATAGTGCGCTAGTCATACTTTAATTTCACGTTCATTATAAGACCATCATCGACGACCATCGTTGTCGCGCACCAAACTCATAATACATACAGTGTATCTGAACAGTACATGAGAACTCATCATGCCCGATAGCATGCAGACGTCGCGCGATGTCTACGAATTTTCCAGAAAGACAGGCCCATAGGCGGTTAACATTTAAGGTACGATTAGATCCCAACAGATATTTCCCCCCTCACGACAACAAGAAATTGTCCGCAATTTAAGAAAATATGGGCGTGTGAATAAATGTTGTGTTTGTTGTAGGGACGGCAAACCGGACGAACATCGCGCGAATAGGACTGCATTTAAAATTAAACGTACTGTTAAAAGAAAATTGTCTTCTCAGTTCGTGTGGCTAAACTAATGATTGTTCAATCTTCAGCAACGTTAGTACACACAATAAAAGTAATACACAATAAAATGAAAGTAATACACACAATAAGTGAAAGCTAAGCCTATAAAATGACAGGTACAGTGTCATCATCAATATGAAAGTAATTAAAACAGCAAACATACGGACTAGTTGTGGGGTTATAGGGACTAATAGTCTGAAGTGCTCAATGCCTTCAGGCTAGAAGGGACATGAGGACTACATAACTGTATAGTAACAAGGGTATAGTTGAGCTGCTCAAAGCGTCCCAACTATTACAGAGCACCATAATAGCACCACAGTTCCTCACACGTATGAGGAACGTATTACTCGTATGTTATACAAAGACATGTATTGATTAATCACAGTACATTCATTAGGCCATATCTATTGTTCTCGCCGGTGCGGTCTGTCAACGGTTTATTTTACAGAAATAAATGAATGAATGAATGACAATTCAATACAATTAACAAGGCATGACTGGTAATCACACAACATACAAAAAAGTAAATATCAAACATTAAGTTAAGTATCAAACATCGATGTCAAATCAAAAATCAGATATCAAAATATCAAATACGAAATGTCAAGTATCAAAAGTCAAAAATGTCCAATGTCAACATCAGACATCAATGTCATACAACAACATCAAATGTCGAATATCAATGTCAAGTGGCAATGTCAAATATCACACATCAGATGTCACACATCAAATGTCAGGTATCAATAGTCAAATGGCAGATGTCAAGTGTCGACCATCGAATGTCAGATGGCAAATAGCAAATGGCAACCGATGTAAATGTTTACTACTTTAATATCCTAGCACTCTCTTAGGCAGTAAGCAACAGTAAGCACCATAATGCAATGTAGAAAATCATGCATGTGAGAAAATACAAAAAAATGAAAAATGACTACTATAATACATAACTGTTTAATGGAAAGTGGACAGTGGACAGCATAATTATAATGAAGACTTATTAAATTGCACCGCAACGAATCATATCAGTGACCGCATGATCAACAATAAAATATATCGTCGTCGCGTTATTATTCGTGTCGACACTCAGTCAGACTCGATGGCTCAGACGCGCAGCGGCAGCGTCTAGGGTTAATGAGGTATGACGTCATAATGTTTCGCCGAACTGGACGATAACTGGAGACGAGTGCGCCAGACACAGGCGGCATTACAGAGGTACGCGGCGTCGCGTCGACACGCGCTCGCCGACATCATACGACGGTTGTTGATTGACGTGCCCCCGGCTACGTCAACAGACAGTTAATTAAAGCGAGTGACGTCACGCTCCAGCGGCAGTGACGGTGACAAGTGATGATTGATTGACAGATCGTTCTCGGCGCCAAGTCGCGGCGGCCGTACGTCGCAGTAAACCAGTACAGCGGTCGTAGCAACGGTGCATATAACGATAGTTGACGAGTGCTCATTGAGTGTCCACTAACGCTCAATTTCACTGCGTCGTCACAGCGAGACGCGTTTCATTAGTCCACTGCTGTCCACTTTCCAGTATTCCATAATTCCGTTACCTAAATAGCACAAGGCAGACAGTCTGCAGTATCCATAGTTCGTAATACAATATGTTTTTATTCTGATACATGCTGAATAAAACATGTTAATCAACACATACTGTAGTAATGCAAAGAGACAATAATACAGATAATAATACCGAGAAACAATACTGACATACAAGCAGATACTGATATGTCTTAACGAGCAGAGACATGACAGAACTGTGATACGTAACGACTAAATATGTCTATTACCGATTTGTATATAAGAGAGTGCTAGAATTAATCAAGTGCTAATAGAATAAAAATATTGGGGAGGGAATCGTTAGACCAGAACACTGTCTAACGAAGAGGGAGAGAAAAAGAGAAATAATGGGGGATACTAAGGGTTATCTGGTTCGGCGCGAGGGGGGCAATAAAACATTTCTTCTTGCTATTTTGCACAATGGTGACTGGAAGCCACGGACACTGCACTGTACTACCATTAGTAAATGTGACAAGCAGAAAAGTTTACGGAGCTCTGGACTTTATCCATCCTCATCAGTAGACTATAACGTAACTGAAACTAATGCGTGATTCGCCGCATTTATGTATTAAACTTAACAATTTTTACTGACATGTAGGGGCCAAGGTTCGAAACGTGATAACTACATTTGGTATTCATTATAATGTACTTTTAAAACTGATCAGAATGAAATGTCAATGATATTCAAAGTTTATTCTCAAATTTTGCAAATTATGCATCCAAATACTAGCCGAAGTGGGCTACAGCCCCCCCCCCCCCCCCCAGTAAAGTGTTGATAATTTCAGCTAATTACCTTCTATTTATCAAAGTTTTACAGATGTCTGCTGAAACTAGATGAAACTAAATGCCACAATGTCAACAGTGAAATCAAAATGTAATTATAATTAGGATTTGTATTACTTTTAGGAATAGTGCACTGTTGCCCAGTTCATCACTGGGCAACAGTGCACTATTTATGAGCTGGGCAACAGTGCACTATTTCTAAAAGTAATACAAATCCCTCCAGACAGACAACCCAAAACGCATATGCATCCATCACCTATTAGTGGTGGAGGAATAAAAAATGAAAAATAACAGTAGCATTTTATAGTGTCTTGAGACATAATGAAAGGTCAAGGTTCACTTCATTCTACGCCAATAGTCCTTAATATTTCTCCAGGTCCTCTGTTGAAGGCACGGCTCTTTTTCGATACATCGTTCAATCTCTTGCTTGCCAGGTAGATGACCTCCCGACAAATGACGTGCCACTGCTTCTCGTTCTTCTGCAGTCCACGGTTTCCTTATACCTGTCACAATGCACTTTAATACTATTATAAATGCAACGTAGTAGCATATGTGGTGGTTAAGTACTTTCAATTACTAAGTCAACCATTATCTATAGCACAACAACAACATCACTATATAGCGACTCTGAGACCTGAAGCACATGGCATCCGAGACAAGAAAATTATCTAAATCCTGGAGAGAAGATGCAAACCCCTGTCAGCGATTGTCTGGTCATGGTGTCTACGTGATGTATGACACCCAGTAATGAAAAGATGCTACTGACATCTCTGACTGGCGAAAAGAAGAGAAATATCCCTGCACTACAAGACAGAACAGTTGCCAGTGAACTTACAGTGTAACTAGACAACTACTACAAGTGTGAAATAAAAATCAGTTCGGTACAAATAAGTGGACACTCAGTGAACACAACTTGCTGCCAAGCTGCATTCCAAGTTTTTATTCAGCGACGTTGACCTTCTGAACCCAGAGGTAATCACTGACCATGGTTCTTGAAGGTCATTATTTGTGCAGAGTTAGGTGAAAATAACTTCATTTCTTTCAAATTATTGCACAACCGACAGACAGACTTGGTATGCGTAATTACGTTTACCTCCCATTCCCACTCACATCATACCAGAGATCTGTCAGGAACACCATAACATGTAGATATGGCTAGTGACAATTGTTGTGAGCCTAAGACAGAGCATTAGCAGAACTGTCTCTGCGCTGTTGCACTGTGCACTGACTGAGCAGTTCATACTGGTCTTGTTTTCGTTCTTCCTGGTGTTGTAGGGGCGGTCCTAGCAACCAATGAAAATAGAGGTTACAATTCCACCGGCAAATGTTAACTATGGGATGAACTAAAATGCTGCTTAAGGCAGTTACATCTAAACTGTGGCAACTTAAGGTTGCTACATAACAGCCGCCATCCCCACTCATGCTAACCCAAGCTCAAATCTGTAATCGTTGTTAAAAGTTAGTTACTTCACCAATTTTTTCTCTGATCATGACCAGGGAAAAGATCGCATATTTGACCTCTCGTAGTTCGACATATACGAAGTTTCGAAAAAGGAAAACAAATTGGTTCATCTACGATGACTAGTCTATACTATACGTGAGTTTCACTAAAATATTGCCGGTAGTTGGTGAGATCGGTTTGCCAGTTCTGACATACCCCCGATTTCGGTATACCAAATTGTTCAACCATATCATTCATTACCGTTTATGGACCAAAGTTCACAAAATTTTCCACACTTGTAAAGTACCTCAGTGTCTGTTTACCATGTACATGTAATTTTCATGGGATTTTTGGGAATCACAAAAAGGGGAAATTTCAACCTAGCACGAATTGAGGTGTATTTCAGAACCAGCCAACCGATCTCAGCAACTACCAGGAATATTTCAATTAAACTCACCACTAATATAGCCTAGTCATTGTAGATGAACCAGTTTGTTTCCTTTTTTCAAAATTCTTCCTATTTTTCGAACTACGAGAGGTCGAAGTTGTGATTTTTCTCCCACTTCTAAAATTCCAAATTTTTCAACCATATAGTTCAACCGAAGTTCACAAAATTCACAAAATTTTCCACACTTGTAAAGCACATCAGGATGTGTTTACTGTGGAAGTTTGACGGGGTTATAGCAGAAAATTTTTGGAGAATCGCAAAAAAACTACTTGCACATCTTAAAGCACTTACCACGTTTACATCCAGAGGTCAAAGGTTAAGGTCGAATGTCCACATTGTAGGCCATTTACTCCCAGTCCCACAGCCGTTTTAAACGTGCAGAAATTCGCTTCAGTTCCAGTTATAAGCTCCGAACTGTAACCACCGAGCGCAATTTTTCAGTTTTTTGTCCCCAAATTTTTTTGAGGTTAGCTCCGGCATTCATAAATTACACCGACTTCTGGTCAGCGTGCCAATTTCATCAAGATCCGTTGCCGGACAGCTGAGATTAGGCATACGCTGGCAGAAAAGAATAAAAATTAAAAAATCACAGGGGTAAAATATATCAGCCTCCCACAGTACCGTGTGGGCGGCTGCAATAAAGGCTTAATCAGTTAGCAGTGAAGAAAAACACCGACCACTTAGTCTGGCATAAGACATAACAAGCATTACAATGCCGTCAATCACCTACACCATGTAAGCATAGTGTACTGACAATGACTACATACAAGGGACTTTTTGGCGCGGCTGCTGTCGTTGTTCCAACTCCTCATCACTGTCTGGAGAGACTGATATCACTGAAAACAAGTACAAACAGTAAATTAGATGTCACTTAAATCTTACAGGGAACCTAATGATCCAATAGCCTGGCCTACCAAAGGACTCGAAGCAGGTGTGTAACAAGTACAAAACTTTAGCTGTTTTGTGATATTGCACTGTACACTTCTATGGCAGACTTATTTACTTATCGTAAATTCCATTGGAAGTCAACGACCATCCTCTCTCCAGTTCTCTCAAGTTATTGGTACAGAGTGCAGTCAACTGGCCACAAAATTGAGGGGTAGTGTACCTTATACGTGAAAATGGCATGACATTGACCAGTTACTTGGGCGAATACTGACATGTGATGGATGGGCATAAATACAGATGGACAGCTGCGCGATGGCTGTTACACGGTATAAGATAGCCATGCTACTGTGCACAATCAGAAGGAAGAAGCTTTTCAACTTCAGAGAATCAGACTTCCCATTGCACAAATCTGCAGACTACACGATTGTACTATGCCTCTGCACTAATACACTGTGTCCCAAATAAACGACACTGATGTTACACACTATAGATTCAACCCACATCTACCGATTTCTGTAATTTTTGGCAGAGGTGTTGCGGAGAGAGTATGCTATTGAATGGTGATTTATTATCCCACCTCTCCTAACTAATGTCTCTGCACTACCTAGGGAAACATGAACCCGGAAATTGTGTCTTTTCAGTACGCCACAGGCATGTGTCTTCTCCTGGAGAATGTGGGTGGTTGCGTGCATGCGGGAAGGCCAGAGGTCTATAACTATTTGCTATAGGTCTATTTGCTATAACTGACCGGTTCTGTCCAGAGCCACCCACATTCTCCAGGAGAATGTGGGTGAACACATGCCTGTGGCGTACACTGAAAAGACACAATTTCCGGGTTCATGTTTCCCTAGGTAGTGCAGAGACATTAGTTAGGAGAGGTGGGGTAATAAATCACCATTCAATAGCATACTCCCTCAGCAACATCTCTGCCAAAAATTACCGAAATCGGTTGATGTGGGTTGAATCTATAGTGTGTAACATCAGTGTCATTTTTTAATGTCGTTTTTTTGAGAGAGTGTAGAATACAAACCGTTGTACTGTGCAGATTTCGTTGTCACAGTGGATGTTGGTGTAGATGCAGCAGTAGAAAAGACAGTGTCATGCCGTTGTGAACAATCGCTGCCACTGTCATCATTGTCATCACCATCCATTTCAACATCTGCAACAACAGACCCCCACAAATCACTACTGTAATTCCCTTTCGTGTGGCATTACAGACAACCTGATTCAACGTCTGCAGTCGGTGCAAAATGCAGCAGCTCGGCTCGTTACAGGCGCCCGGCGTCCAGACCACATCACTCGTTTGACATGTGTTTATTAAACTACTTACTTACTTACTTACTTACTTACTTACTTACTCCTTTCTGTATAACACTACGGCACTGTATTTGGTCGAGGACTGCCAGCTCGTCGCAAACGCATACAAGAACGCGCCTTAGAGCACGAGCTTTTCGGCTATGGAACAGATTACCAGCAGAGTTGCGACAGCTACACGTTGAAATAGGATAGTTTAGACAGCTTGTTTACACATTTCTGTTTGAGTGAGACTGCGGCGCATAGCGAATTTTTTGTTTAGAAGCTAACTTACTTACTTACATATAAATCCGTGACTCCATACAATCCACCACACACAGTAGACAAATACATGCGATGTACTGGAAATCTGCCATAAAAGTATAGTCAGAAAACTTTCAGTGAAATGGCTGAATTTTCATGACAACAAGAATCTTGTTGGATGACAGATTAATATCTACTAAGCTGGCATATATGTGATCAGTATGAGACAACCCAACAATATTAATGATACCTCAGTTTTACGTCACTTTCACCTAAATATTTTGTAAACACAGCATTTCTGAAAAGAAAGGTGAAGCAAAGTATGTCGGAAGAAAGTGTCCTACCACAAATAATCAAATATTATTAATAACTGCCCGTCAGTGATATGATGGCCAAGTCACACTTCACAGAATTTGGGAGCCATACTATTACAATTACGTACTGAAGTGATACGTACATTTCTACCCAACATTAACCCTTTGACGCCCACTCTTGCCATATGGGTAAAGCTATAAAGCATCCTGTTCCATATCGTTCAACACCATTTATGGACCAAAGTTCACAACATTTTCCACACTTGTCTGTTTACCATGCACATTTAAGTTTGCAGCAAAAAATTTTTGACATCCAGGCAGTCTGACGCTCGGCCTCAGCGACAGAGTGCCCTGATGTCAAAATTACAAATGATGGCTTAACCAGGTCTGGCACTATAGCTGAACCCATATGGCAACACTGGGCGTCAAAGGGTTAAAAGTATAAAAGTGGAGATACTAACTGACAACGCCAGTGTCATCAGTGATGGAAACCATCAATTCATCAAGTGATTTCCCTTTGTGCTTGGTTAGTTCGCCAGTCTCCATTAGCATAAATATCTTTGCTAACTGTGATGTCTGCACCACATCGTTTGGCAAACGATAAAAGTGCCGGTGCACTCTTATATCATGTCCGAGGAACTGCGCAAGTGTATCCAGTTCGTGGTCCTTCAGGTTCAGTATCTGACTGACAGTAGCCACGTGCTTACGAAGGTTTGTTGACGTTAATGTGGATGGCTGTGAAGCACCACACTGTACAGAAACCTTCCTCAGGACGTCCGATCCCCGCAGGAAATTGTCCGAAAAGGCCACAGCAAACACGTACTTGTTTGACTTGTAGATTCCAGCGTCTGACCGATATTGGTTGAGTAGATCCACGGCTGACTGAATATGTTCAGTGAGAAGTATTGGCACCACTCTGTCTCGTTTTCCTCGAATCTCCACACGACAAAATAAACCACACAACTTCTGCTCCATCAGGCTTAAGCCGGCCTGAACATCCGATCCCATATCCACTTTCGTTTTCTTGTTGTAGTCATCGATAATCAGCTTTGCTACTTCACCCTGCCGTCGGCGATTAAATATGATTATGTCAGCTAATGTTACTTCAGCCAGTTCTCTGTGTAGCAGTGGAATTTTGTCCATGCATCCATCGTCAACTGCCTTTCGGAGGTTTGACATACATTCACTCGACGTTTGCCGCAGATAGCACACAAGCTTCTGCACATCAGCGGCTATAGGCAACAAATTGACCTTATTGCGCTTTCTGTGGTTTAATGTGTCCAACGCACACTTTGCTATCTCTTCACCCCATTCTCCACAGCACAAGTCACTGAAGTAGTCGATGTCTCTGATCTTCTCGTACTCTCTGCTTTCAATTGCTTGCCGCTTCACAACATTTGCTATTTTTTTTAGCGCATGACCAATCTTCAGGGCCAATGACGGTGTTCTATATGACGCAGTATTTTCGTCAAATCCAGTTAGCACCTTCACTGCAGACACACACACAGTGAACTGTTCTGGATTAATGCAATCTTTCAAGCAAAGCGTGTTCACACCACTACTCTGTCTCACTTGTATTAGGAATCTAGCGATTTCGCGAACCTTATCTTTTATGTAGCCTCTTTTCTGCATGCCTTTAGACTGAATTAGTTTTCGGCAATATTCAAGAATCATACTGTCACACTTCGCAACAGACTTGATGTCATCATCCTTCATATAAGAAAGCAACTCAAAAACTTGCCGTGACATGCCATCAGGAGCAGGCAGCAATAGTTGTGCTTGACCGGCTTTTCTACCTTTCACAGATTTACCAAACTTGCACTTGTGTCGCCATAAATCTCTTTTTCTGACATAAGAGTAACACCGATCACACGGTACATACTCAGAAGCCTGAACAGTTTCCGACTTCCTATGTGTCACCATTATTTCTCCTTTACCTTGGCGAATGACTTCTACATTATGGCTGTGGTTGCCGATATTACGTAGTCTTGCGATTAGCTGATTTCTACGCATTTTGTCTTTGCACATACTAATTTCTATCACCTCTGTTTCCGAAGGGTGTTTGCTGAACCAATGCCTCTGAACTTGCGACTGGGCAATTCCACAGTAGTAGCAGTACGGCTTCTTGTCAAAGGTTTTAGTTCCAGAACTGCGAGCCACAGTTACAGCACATGGTTGCACCTCAGCTTCTTCAACCTGCATCTCGTCATCACTAGCAACATTAGTCACTGTACAGCTCTGATCAGCCGATAAGCTGTGTTCAGTTACGCCTGATCTTGACTTGTCAGTTACCAGCGTCATAGCTTTTGATACGGAAGCCTTTGTGCTTTGCTTGCTACTGATCTGTTCGTCAGAGCTAATCTCTGATTCACAACTGCTACTGGCATTATCTTCCGTGTCAGTGTAGTCCGGATCGGCATCACTATCGTCCACACAAACATCAGAATCATGTGATGAACTGCTGCACCGATCTCGAGCTGAATGCTGATACTGCATGGACCTCACTGAAATGTGTGATGGCACAAACTCTTTGGTTTGTTTCTGCATCTGTGTACATGGTAGTACAGTAGCTACAGGTGTGTTAAGTTTTGTGAAATTCACTGACGCTGACCCTTCATCGGATTGCAGTGACAGGCAACCGACTGCTGAACTGACCGACTGTGAAATACCCTGAAAAAAACCAATGCAAACTACTCAATCAAAGTTTCCACACTGATACAATACAAACACAAATTATGTTAAGCAACAGTTACCAATTACAACAGATCATGCCTGTATCAAGTATCAGATCAGGCCCAACAACGGATAAAACGCAATTAGAACAAACAGTCCATGGCTTTAATATATATAATCTCAGTGTAGTTAGTACCAGTATGTTATGAGCAACTGAACATGTCGTGTGTACGTCATGACTATGCGGTGTGGTGTTTGCCACGTGTGCGTAATGAGAACGTCACACCTTCATCATCGTGACAGCAGGTTATCTAGTGCTCTGCATAATTTGTCTGTTAAAGCTTTAAAGCTTCAATTTCAGCAGCTTCAACAGACGAATTAGAAACTATGCCACTGAGCTGAGTTGTCAACGATTAACACGTCACATCTGTTACAGTTTCTGAGTAAACGAGAAAAGCAGACAAATTTGTTCGCACATATTTCAGATTGGACATATTTCATTCTCATTTTATGCACTGATGCACACAATGACATCTTTAGACTAGAGAATGTGCCGATAAACATTGCCTCCACAAAAACTAGTTACAAAGCAACATGTTTGTATATTGAACTGCATTGTGCTTGCCACTGCTGAAACCCAAATTCAGGACAATGAAAAACTGTGATGAAAAATCGCTAGTCTTGGCATTTCGAGTTCACTCGGGGACTCAAGGACATCGAAGCAGGTTACGATCAAAAGTTCTCATGCGACTTCCCATTATCCACTTACAGTAAACGTGGGACATTTCCCACTGTTTTGCAGGTAGGATGAGATAAGCCATAAATCAACGTAAGACCTACCCTGTCATTTGATGCACTCGCTTCGGGTTGCCTAGCTGATATATCCATGAATCTTAAGCTACCAAAACACAGATATGGCACATTTCTGCTAAAACTTCTTTTGTCATATATGTGCAACAATTTTGTTGTGACCCACAGATGTGGCTGGCAAACAGTCAGACAGACACGAAACAGGCCTCGTCAAGTGGTGCATGAAACACACGTCGTATCAGTCACTTCTAAACAAAGATGCGAACCGTTTCAATGCCAAAAGATGACAGAAGAGCATAATCATTCCATAAGTATTGAGTAAAACAACAAACATCAGTATAAACTAAAATTAGGGTGCGTACAGAATAATGAAAGTGGTTTTCCATGACTTCCCAGGACCTTTTCGTGTGCATTTTCCAGGACTTTTCATGACCATTTATGTCCATTTCCCACGTCTTTCCAGTACAATTTAATGGAATGGATGTGGAACAAGTCAAACTATCATACACTTATGCTCATTAATCACCTTTTGTATGTAACAATGACATGTTTCAAACCACACTTGTAAATAAACAGAATATTAAGTTAATCTTGCAGAACTGTTCAAAATTACACTAAACAACACATCTAACCGAGTCTGACAGTAAAAAATGATAATGCACATAAAGGCCAAAAACGATTAGATTTGATCGGAGAAGGTGAGAGGTTCATCAAAAATAAAGCCGAGGTTGCATGCAGAATGAGTGGTATTGAGTGAAGAGTTGTCTATTTTAGAGAGTTGCTTCTGGAGACCAATAATGAGAAATTCGGTCTTAGAAGAGTTAAGATTCGCGGACATCCAGGAGGAAATCTGCTTCAGAGCGGTCTGAAGGTGGGCGATACTTGAGTCAAAGTTACGAGGATGAAATGAGAAGAAAAGTTGAGTATCGTCTGCGTAAAGGTGGTGGTTTAGAGAAAGTGAGGAGATTAGAGTGCTGAGTGGTGTGGTATACATGACGAAAAGTAGAGGACCGAGAACAGAGCCTTGAGGAACACCACAAGAAGAAATATGCTCAGAAGAGAAGTCTTTATCACATCTAACACGGAAAAAGAAGGTAAGAAGGTAAGAACGTCGATTTGTATAGCGCGTCTCGTGTATGCACACCTCTAACGCGCTGTCGTCACTGAACCAGCCGCCAGGCCGGTCAGCCCACAGCTCACAGCCTGCACACACAGGCTGAGCGCCG
>Ga0209679_1000410_pt1 | contig 16010 bp, 12 predicted proteins | sample WorMetHEROISLAND_4_FD_187408 | JGI IMG/M metagenome (GOLD analysis project Ga0209679, IMG submission 187408) | Marine gutless worms symbiont microbial communities from Max Planck institute for Marine Microbiology, Germany - Olavius sp. 2 HERON... ...
CAGTGGGGACAACCCACACCATCGGGCCAACGGCGCCCTTCGAGATAGAGTCGCGCCGACTCCTGATCGGGGAAAATCTCGAAGAGAGGGAAGGTACTGATCGTGGATTTGCTCATGACGCACTCCCCCTTGCCACTCGGGATACGGTGACGAAATTGGTGGAGTCAAGTATATAAATCCCCTTTTTTTCGTCCGGCAAGGCGAGATATCCCAAGCTTAGGGCAGCGCACAATTCAGCACAATATGCCAGAGTGCCAGCACACCCCGCCGCGGGGGCTGGGCTATTGCGATTCGTCGTTATCGCCGGTGAAAAATTCTTTGGTCTTCTGCCAGAAGCTCTTGCTGGTCTCTTTGGTCGATTTCCACCCCTGTTTCGCCTTGTCCGTTGTCCAATCGGCCGCTTTCCCGGCCCCTTCGGCGGTAGCCTCCGCGCCCTTTTTCGCCTGCTCGGAAGTCCAATCGGCTGCTTTGCCGGCACCTTCTTTGGTGGCATCCCAACCCTGCTTGGCCTTGTCCTTGGTCCATGTTGCCGCTTCATCGATGCTTTTTCCGGCACGCTCCATGCCGCCGGGCTCTTGGGTCTCCTCCGCCGCGTGGGGAGTGCCGCCGAAAAGGAGTAGCGAGGTTAGGATAAGGCTCAATAGTCGGGGTAGTGGTCGTTTCATAATCGCACCTTAATGATTGGAATACAGACCGATAGCGGGTTTACCGTGGATTAGAGCGGTCGGCCAGAAACTCGTTCAAATAGTGTGCGGTATGTGAGCCCCGTTTGCGAGTGGCCACCTTTGCGGGCGTGCCTTGCGCGACGATTCGTCCCCCTCCATCCCCGCCTTCTGGTCCCATATCGATGAGCCAGTCGGCTTCGGCGATGACGTCGATATTGTGTTCGATGACGATGACCGAATTTCCGGCTGCCACCAGTCGGTGCAGTACCCGCAAGAGTTTTTCCACATCGGCCATGTGCAAGCCGATGGTGGGCTCGTCGAGAAGGTAGAGCGTGTGCGGGGGTTGTGCGTTTCTGCCGCGGCCGTTCTGTTGGGTAGCCGGGCGGGCCTTGGCGAGCTCGGTAACCAACTTGATACGTTGCGCCTCTCCCCCCGATAGCGTGGGGCTGTGTTGCCCGAGTGTGAGATAGCCCAGTCCCACATCTTGCAGCAGTTGCAGCGTGTGGTGGATAGCCGTATGCGCTGCAAAAAACGCCGCGGCCTCGTCGATACTCATGGCGAGGACTTCGGCGATACTGGCGCCCTTGAATTCAACCGCCAGAGTTTCCGAGTTGAATCGTGCCCCGTTACAGGCGTCGCACAGAACACGAACATCCGGCAGAAAGCTCATTCCGATCTTCTGAATTCCCTGTCCTTCACAGATATCGCAGCGCCCGCCCTTTACGTTGAACGAAAAGCGTCCGGGTCCGTAACCGCGCAGGCGCGCTTCGTTGGTTTGCGCATAGAGTTTACGAATGGAATCCCATATCCCGACGTAGGTGGCGAGGCAGGAGCGGGGGGTTTTCCCGATAGGGGTCTGATCCACTTCCAACACCCGTTGAATCGAATCCCAACCTTCTATACCGGTACAGCCCAGGATGGGCGTGGCACTACGGCGCTTTCTCTTGGCAGAGAGGAGATGGATGAGGTTGGTGCCAAGAACATGGCGGACCACGGTGCTTTTGCCGCTTCCGCTGACGCCCGTCACACAGACCAACTGTCCCAGCGGTATCTTGACGTCGATGCCTTTGAGGTTGTGCCTTTGCGCATCGCGGATCACCAGCGGATGTCGTTGGCGATCGATCCAGGGTCGTTCGGCCACCACTGGGTGTTGTATGGGCTGGGCGAGGAGTCGGCCGGTGAGCGATTCCTTGCTGCGCGTGAGTTGTTTCAGGCTACCCTTGGCGACGACTCGGCCTCCCTCGATTCCAGCGCCTGGGCCGAGATCGATTAGGTACTCGGCGGAACGTATCGTCTCCTCGTCGTGCTCGACGACAACCACGCTGTTGCCCTTGGCCTGAAGCTGTTTCAGAGTGTCGAGCAGCATGCGGTTGTCGCGCGGATGGAGTCCGATGGTGGGTTCGTCAAGGATGTAACAGACCCCGCGTAAATTGGAACCGAGTTGCGCTGCCAACCGGATCCGTTGGGTTTCACCACCAGAGAGCGTTGGCGCGGCACGGTCCAGGGTCAGGTAGGCCAGTCCCACGTCGTTAAGGAAACTGAGCCGCGCGTTTAGTTCGGTAAGAATGTCGCGCGCGATCTCTCGCTCGCGGGAATTCAACTTCATTTTTTTAAAGTAACGGTACGCGTGCGCCACGGGGAGTGCGGTAAAGTCGGCGATGGAGCGATCATCGAGTCGAACCGCCAGCGCTTCCGGACGCAAACGCCGGCCATCGCATTGTGGACAGGTTATCTCTTCGCCTTGGTGCCACTCATTCCAGATCAACTCCTCCCCACTCTGCTCTTCGTCGAAATCGGTGATCTCCAAGCCGGTCCCGAAGCAACTCGAACACCAACCTTGCTTGGAGTTGTACGAAAACAGACGCGGGTCCATCTCAGGAAAACTACGCATACAGCTGGGACAGGCGCGTTTGGTGGAAAAGAGCGTTTCGGATTGGCGACGCCGGGGTGTAACTTTAATCACCCCTTTGCCGAACTCCAGCGCCGACTGCAGGAGCGTACGAAGCGCTGCTTCGTTTTTAGTAGTGACTCTGATGCTGCCGACCGGCAGATCGATGTCGTGTTCCTGATAACGATCCAAACGGGGCCAGGGATCCGTCGGCTGGTGCTCGCCATCGACGCGCAGCGAGGTAAAACCCTTCTTGTTCGCCCACTGAGCAAGATCGGTGTAGTAGCCTTTGCGCGCTACCATCAGGGGTGCGAACAGATCGATGGTCTGGTTGCGGTGCCGCTTGAGGAGTTGCGTCAATATCGCCTCTAAGGATTGCGGTTCGATGGGGATATCGCAATCCGGGCAGTACTGAGTCCCCAGTTTTACAAATAGCAGACGCAGGAAGTGATACACTTCGGTCAGCGTTGCGACGGTGCTTTTTCGCCCGCCGCGACTGGTGCGCTGTTCGATGGCGACGGTAGGAGGGATACCGTAAATGGCATCCACTTCGGGTCGGCTGGAGGGTTGCACGAATTGTCGGGCGTAGGCATTGAGCGATTCCAGGTATCGGCGCTGACCTTCGGCAAACAGAATGTCGAAGGCTACCGTACTCTTGCCCGAACCGGACACGCCGGTGATGACAGTGAATTTCTCTTGCGGAATAGTGATATCGACATTACGCAGGTTGTGCTCCCGTGCGTTATGGATAGTAATTTCGTTGCCCGTTTTTGCAGTGCCCTTTTTCTTTTTCGCGATCGCTGCCTGATGATCGGTGTTACGACGACGACTCTTTTCGTTTATCGCGTGGTGCTCGCGCAATGCGCGTGCGGTATGGCTGGACGAGTGGCGACTCACCTGTTTCGGTGTACCGCTACACACCACTTCACCACCCATCTCTCCACCTTCGGGACCCAGATCGATCAACCAATCCGCAGCGGCGGTTACCTCCAAGTTGTGTTCGATCACGATCAGCGAGTGCCCGGCCTGCTTCAAGCGATCGAAGGCGTGCAATAGCCGTTCGATATCGGCGAAATGCAGGCCGGTTGTCGGTTCGTCGAAGAGAAACAGCGTCGAACCCGTCGAGGGTTTCTGTTTCGCCAGATGTCCCGCCAGTTTAAGTCGTTGCGCTTCACCACCCGAAAGTGTCGGCACCGGCTGACCCAACCGTAAATACCCGAGGCCAACGGCTTCCAGGGGTTCGAGGCTACGTAGAATGTTGGGGTGTTCGCGAAAGAAACCGACCGCTTCTGTCACGGTCATCTCCAACACCTCGGAAATGGAGTGACCGTCAACCGTTACGTCGAGGACCTCTTCGCGGTAGCGCCGGCCACTGCAGTCGGGGCAACGCAGATAGACATCGCTCAGGAACTGCATTTCAATATGTTCAAAGCCGTTACCGCTGCAGGTCGGACAGCGTCCGTTACCCGAGTTGAAGCTAAACGTACCGGCGCTGTATCCGCGTTCTGCAGCGAGTGGTTGTGCGGCAAAACGCTTGCGAATCGCATCCAGCGCGCCAACGTAGCTGGCCGGATTGGAGCGGGTGGTTTTACCGATGGGTGATTGATCCACCAGTACCACGTCGGCGAGCATCTCGTCGCCGCTGAGCGCGATGTGGGCCCCCGGAGCATCGACCGGTTTGCCCTGTTTTTTGCGGAGCGCGCGGTAAAGGACATCTTCCACGAGCGTCGATTTGCCCGACCCGCTCACACCCGTTACGCAAACCAATCCGCCCAGTGGGAACCGGGCGTCGATCGTTTTCAGATTGTTGGCGCTGGCGCCTTTGAGCGTTAAAGCGGGGAGATCAGAGGCAGAGCCGGCGGTTTTTCCGGCGGTGTACACGCTCTGTGTACCGTTGAGGTAACGTGCGGTTAACGATTGCCTGGAACGCAACAACTGCTGCGGCGTCCCGTTGAAAACGATCTCGCCACCACTTTCTCCAGGACCCGGCCCCATGTCGACCACGCGATCGGCAGCCAGCATGATTTGGGGATCGTGCTCGACAACGACCAGGGAGTTACCGGCATCGCGCAACCGCTGCAGAATTCTTATAACACGCTCCATGTCGCGTGGATGCAATCCTATACTGGGTTCATCGAGTACGAACAGCGTGTTGACGAGGGAGGTCCCCAAAGCGGTCGTGAGGTTGATGCGCTGCACTTCGCCGCCACTCAAGGTGCGCGACTGCCGATCGAGTGTGAGGTATCCGAGTCCCACCTCCACCAGATAACCCAGACGCGAACGAATTTCGTCCAACAGCATTTCGGTGGCTTCATCCAGCGGTGCCGGCAGTTTTCGATCGGCGAAAAAGCGCTGACAAGCAATGATCGGCAAACAGGTAACATCATGCAGCGTCAAGCCGGGCATTGTTTCCAGCCGTCGAGCGGGGAAATCGAAGTGCGCGGCGCGATGTCGTTGGTTCGGTTCGAGCACCTTATCGGCTTCGTTTCCGCTACCCAGTCTCCAGTTGAGCGCTTCAGGTTTAAGCCGCGCGCCGTCGCAGTCCGCGCAACGATCATAGGAACGGTAACGCGAAAGCAGCACCCGTATGTGCATGCGATAGCTCTTGGTTTCCAGCCAGTCGAAGAAACGGCGTGCACCGTACCACTTGCCGTCATCCCAACAGCCCTCACCGTCGATGACCCAACGCCGCTGTTTTTCACTGAGATCGCGCCACGGTTTGCTAATGGGTACTTTGCGCCGTTTGGCAAACCGAATGAGGTCGTCCTGGCACTCGCGATAGCTATCGGACTGCCACGGTTTGACCGCGCCCTGGGACAGGCTTTTGCCTTCATCCGGTATCACCAACCCGTAGTCGATACCCATGGTGCGTCCAAAGCCGCGGCAGGTTTCGCATGCGCCTATGGGGGAGTTAAACGAAAACAGGCTGGGTGAGGATTCCGCGTAGTGGATGTCACACGCAGGGCAGTGCAGATCGGCGGAGTAGTGCCGCTCCTGTTCGACCTGCCCAGAGTCGTCCAGCAGATAAACGCTCACATGCCCGTTGCCGTGCTGAAGTGCGGTTTCCAAATCCTCGAAAAGCCTGTCGCGTCGATTCTCTTCCAGGCGTAGCCGGTCTTGCACGACTTCGAGTGCCGTATCCGAATCTCGGTGCAGGCGCGTGTAGCCTTGATTCGCCAGGTTCTGCACCACTTCATCGCGAGTGAAATTGTGTGGGACGGAGATGGGGAACGTCAGCAGCGCTCGTCTGCCTTTGTATGCGCTATTCGAACCCAACAGTTCCTCGACAATCGCCTCGGGATGGTCGCGCTTAACGGTTTTGCCGCAGCCATGGCAGTAGAGCTGCGCCGTGCGCGCAAAGAGTAGTTTTAGATGGTCGTTGAGCTCGGTCATAGTGCCTACGGTGGAGCGCGAGGTACGCACCGGGTTGACCTGGTCGATCGCTATGGCGGGCGGAATTCCCTCGACCCGCTCTACCTGGGGTTTGTCCATACGATCGAGAAACTGGCGTGCGTAGGGGGAGAACGTTTCCACGTAGCGACGCTGTCCCTCCGCGTAGATAGTGTCGAACGCCAGCGAAGACTTGCCGGAGCCGCTGACTCCGGTGATGACGATCAACTGGTTAAGAGGGAGTTCGAGGGAGAGGTTTTTTAAGTTGTTCTGGTTGGCATGAAACAACTTGATGGATTGGGGTTTCATGAATTGCGCCAATACCGTTTCTTGAGGCCACTCGTCGTGACCTTTGCATGAGTTTTAGAGGAGATGATGGGTAGCGTTCTACGCGCTCTATTTTACAGACTATCCACCGCGGAATAACCACAGCTTGTAACGGAGATTCGGGTGAGGGGAGCAGCTAAGCGCAATGTGCCGGGGCGGGACCCCGAAACCAGGGAAGAACCGTTATACGTGATCGGATCCGGTGCTTTCCACGTTTTGAATAACGCCCTCTTCCAGCCAACGAACGAGTGGCGCCCACTGTTCCAGGTCGTTGCGTACGCGGTAATTCGGTAGTTCGTGTATGCCCAGCCCCTGTTCGGCCGCAAAGACGTAGTTCTGCGTATCGCGGAGCGATGCGACAAAGGGGATATTGAGCGTGTGAAGAAAGTTACGCAGTGCGACGTAAGAGTTGGTGCGAGTTCGCACACGGTTGGCCACTACCGCTAACCGTGTCTTGTGGACGCGCGCCCGTCCAACCAGCAGCAGGTCACGGATGAAGTCCGATGCCGCATAGATATCGATGGAGGAGGGTAAGACCGGGATCAGAATGGTATCGACGCGTCTGACGTAATCTTCCAGGTGGAAACCGTGGATACCGGCAGGGGCATCGATCACCACGCGTTCGGTACCTACCGGTGGCGCCAGCTGCCAGGCCCGTGTAGCGGTTGCGTTGCGGGTCTCTCTGAAGGCGGCGGTGGCGTGGATGGGAGGGCGGCGTTCATCACGGACCCGGTGCCATTTGGTGCTCGATCCCTGCGGATCGTAATCCACCATCGCGGTTTGCAATCCCTGGTTCGCATAATAGCTCGCGAGGTTGCTGGCGATGGTGGTCTTTCCGCAGCCACCTTTCGAATTGAGCACCAAAATGGTGTGGCGCATGACGCCCCCGTCCTAATAACCCGTTCTTGTGGTATCGGCGTAGTCTAGCATTACTTTATATTTATTAACTGCTTACCTCACTTCAATAGCGAAATCACACAGCCTTTTGGTTGATATCCACCACTCCCGAACAGCAGGGACTGGACTGGGCATTGACGGCCGCCCAGGCACTCATGTTGACGATGCGCCGCACGGTGGTGGAGGAGGTTAACACGTGCGCGGAGGCGGCCGCACCCAGCAGTATGGGGCCGATAACCACCGCATCACCGAGGATTTTCAGTAAATTATAGGCGATATTGGCAGCATCCATGTTGGGCATAATCAACAGGTTGGCAGCGCCTTTGAGTTCCGAATTGGGGAAAATGGCCGTGCGTATTCGCTCGGAAAGCGCCGTGTCGGCGTGCATTTCACCATCCACTTCTAGGTCGGGGGCCTGCGCTTTGATCATTTGTCGGGCGCGCGCCATCTTGCGCGCCGATTCGGTTTCGCCACTGCCGAAATTGGAGTGCGAGAGCAGAGCGACCTTGGGGGTCATGCCGAAATTTCTGACCGCTTCGCTGGCGAGTAGCGCCATTTCGGTGATCTCTTCCGCTTTGGGATCGGGATTGACGTGAGTTTCGCAAATGAAAAAAGCACCCTGCTTTAGTAACAGGACGTTCATGGCGGCGATGGTGTTGGCGTTGGGGGCGCGTCCCAGGACGTCGACGATGCGATTCAGGTGGCGGTTGTAATGCCCTGTGGTACCGTAAATCATGGCGTCCGCCTCACCGCGACGAACCATCAATGCCGCCATCACAGTGGGTCGCGTGCGCACGATGCGTCGCGCGTAGTCGGGGGATACCCCCTTGCGCTCCATGATCTGTTGATACAGACCCCAATACTCTTTGAATTCGGGATTGGTGAGGAGGTTCACCACGTCGAAGTGTTCGCCCTGGCGAATGCTCAAACCCATGCGCTGGATGCGCCGAGTAATCACGTTGGGCCTGCCGATCAGAATCGGGCGCGCGATTCCTTCGGTGACCACTTCCTGCGTCGCGCGCAGGACACGCTCTTCCTCACCCTCGGCGTAGACGATGCGTCGCGGATCCTGCTTGGCGCATTCGAAGATAGGCTTCATCAGCAGGCCGGACTTGAAGACGAATTGGCTCAGTTTTTCCCGATAGGCAACGAAGTCCTCTATGTTGCGGGTGGCAACGCCACTCTCCATGGCCGCTTTGGCCACCACGTCGGAGGTTTCCGCCATCGCGAGGTTGGCGATGGCTTGGACCGCAGCGATTTTATCTCCCGGTTAACGCAGGTGGCACCCACATCCAGGGCGCCGCGAAAGATGTAGGGGAAGCAGAGTACGTTATTGACCTGGTTGGGGTAGTCGGAGCGACCCGTCGCCATGATGGCGTCATCGCGTACCTTCTTGACCTCTTCCGGGAGAATTTCTGGAACCGGATTAGCCAGTGCGAGAATCAGCGGGCGCGGCGCCATGGTGGCGACCATTTCGCGGGTGATGACGCCGGGGCCCGAGAGACCGAGAAAAATATCGGCGTTGGCCATCGCCGCCTCGATGGTTCGCAGTTCGGTCACCTTCGCGAAACGCGCCTTCATCGAGTCCATGGGGTTGTCCCTGTCCGTATAGATCACCCCCTTGCGATCGACCAAGGTGACGTTCTCCCGCGGCAGGCCCAGGTCGACGAGCAGCTCCAGGCAGGCGATACCGGCAGCGCCGGCACCGGAGGCCACGAGTTGAACCTCCTTGATATCCTTTTTAAGTAGGCGCAGACCGTTGAGGGTTGCCGCGCCGACGATGATGGCCGTGCCGTGCTGGTCATCGTGAAAGACCGGAATGTTGACGCGCTCCTGCAGTTTACGTTCGACCTCGAAGCACTCCGGTGCCTTGATATCCTCCAGATTGATAGCGCCGAATGTGGGCTGCAGGCGTGCGATGGTGTCGACCAGCAGATCGGGGTCCGTTTCGTCCACTTCGATATCGAACACATCGATGCCGGCGAATTTCTTGAATAGAACCGCTTTCCCTTCCATGACCGGTTTCGCCGCCAGTGGACCGATTGGGCCCAAACCGAGTACGGCGGTTCCGTTGGTGACCACGGCAACCAAATTGGCACGCGCCGTGACCGAGCTCGCCTCACCGGGATCTTCCACGATAGCGTTACAGGCCGCTGCGACGCCCAGCGAATAGGCCAACGCCAGGTCGCGTTGATTGGCCAGCGGTTTAGTGGCGGTGATCTCCAGTTTCCCGGGGGTTGGATTGCGGTGATAGTGCAGTGCACTTTCGGAAATATCGTCGGGCATTTCCTGTTTCCTAAATCTTCGATCTCAAGCGGTTGGCGCGAGGGTTGTCGGGTGGCAAAGGCCTTGGGTTGCAGAGGGTACCGGCGGTTCGATCCTGCACTCAATTCCTGACCTTTGCAGTATGGGAAAGCATATCACAGCAATGTCTGTAGGGGCTTTATCCAGAGTTGAGCCAGATCAGTCGAGCGGAACGACAATCGCTTGGTTACTCATGAAACTGATTCTTTGCCTCCACCCACAGTGCTTCGAGCTCCTCCAGCGACAGATCCTGCGGTTGACGGTTTTGTGCCGCGAGTCGGTTTTCAATATAATGAAACCGTTGCTCGAACTTCTGGTTGGTACCACGCAACGCGCTTTCGGGATCCACTTCGAGGTGGCGCGCAAGGTTGGTGCAGGCGAACAGAAGATCACCCACCTCATCGGTGATGCGTTGAGTGTCTGTTGGCTGGTGCCGGCACTCCTGCCGTACCTCGTCCAGCTCTTCGGTGATTTTGTCGAAAACCGGTTGCGGGTCGGGCCAATCGAAACCCACCCGCGCCACACGGCGTTGGATTTTTACCGCTCGGGTGATGGCAGGAAGCGCCACCGTGACGCCGTCGAGGACGCTCGTGTGATGGGGTTTCTCCCGTGCTTTGTGTTGTTCCCAGGCTTCGGTCTGTGCGGTGGAATCGGAGAGTTTTTCCTCGCCAAAAACATGGGGGTGACGGCGGATCATCTTCTCCACGATGCTCTCCACGACGTCGCTGAAGTCGAACAGCCCCGCTTCCTCGGCCATGCGGCTGTGATAAACCACTTGGAGCAACAGGTCGCCCAACTCATCCTTGAGTTCACTCCAATCGGTGCGTTCTATGGCGTCGGTGACTTCATAGGCCTCCTCGATCGTATAGGGGGCAATGGTTTCGAAGGTCTGTTCACGATCCCACGGGCAGCCCGTTTCGGGGTGGCGCAAACGCACCATCACTTCCAGTAATGCATCGATACGATTGTGGGGGTGCTTCATGCGGGCGATCCGTTGGTTGTGATAGCGGGGAAAGCAAGCGCCGAAATGGCGGGGAGTAGCGTCCCGGCCTTCCCCTGCAGGCAGTAGGTGGCGTGCGGACTAAGTGGGGTAGGATCGGCATTGATTTCAACGACTGTGGCGCCTCGGTTTAACGCCTCCATCGGTAGATCCGCCGCCGGGTAGACGAGACTCGAAGTCCCTATGCAGAGAAACAGATCGCAGTTCCCGGCCGCGTTAAACGAGCGCTCCAGCGCCGCGGGGGAAAGCGCTTCCCCGAACCACACCACGTTGGGTCGCAGAAGGGCTTCGCAGCGAGGACAGTGCGGAGGTGTCCGGTTGTCGGAAGGATCGGCCCGTACGACACAGTTTTCGTGAGAGCAGCGGTCCTCTTCCAGGTTGCCGTGTAGCTCGACAACATTTTTACTCCCAGCGCGGTGATGCAGACGGTCGACGTTTTGCGTAATCAACGTGAGAGCCGGTACCTCCCCTTCCAGATTAGCCAGCGCGAGGTGACCCGGATTGGGTTTCGCCTCCGCAACTAAACCGCGACGCCACGCGTACCATTCCCAGACCCGTTTGGGATCGGCGGCAAATGCCTCGGGGGTTGCCAGTTGCATGGGATCATACTTCGCCCAGATGCCGGTCTGGGCATCGCGAAAGGTGGGGACACCGCTTTCCGCAGAGATACCTGCGCCCGTGAGGACAGCGATCTCTTGAGCCTCGCGAAGATGGTGCGCCACTTCGGCCAGGGCGGGTGGGAACTCGGTCATTTGAAGTTGTTGGTAAATGGGTGAGCTACGTAGCATATCGAAAAGTGACCCGACGCACCTGTTGTGAAGACGACGGTGTCTCTACACGGGGGCCGAGTTTCAGAGCCGTTCTGATCGATAGCGATGTGTACGGGCATCTATGCCCTAACGGTAGTGGGGATACTGATTCGACAAATTACGAGCAACGAGTGCCACAATGTAAAAGGGTCGTTATAATCACCAGCTTGTCCGAGCAGGCCATGGAAATTAGCCCTGTTTTCTTGGTGGTAGTTCGTCCAACAATAGGATATCCCGCGTACAGTTAATCATGGGACAAGTGATCCAACGATTCCCTCTAAACGAGCAAGGCCGAGATTTCGTCGTCGGTGACGTTCACGGCGAGTACCACCTGCTCGAGGTCGAGCTCGAGCGTATCGAGTTCAGTCCCGAGGGTGATCGGTTGTTTTGCGTGGGTGATCTCGTGGACCGCGGTACCGATTCGCTTGCCGCTCTCGATTGGTTGGACAAACCCTATTTCCACTCCTGTCGAGGCAATCACGACAATTTTGTCCACTCTGCACCGGGTAACGTCGACGAACTCTCCTGGTGGGTGGCGGTCAACGGCGGTGATTGGTGGCTGGAGGTGGATGATTCCACCAAATGGCGTTTTATGGAGACGTTCGCCAATTTGCCCATGCTTGTCGAGGTGGAGACCAAGCAGGGTTTGGTGGGATTGGTGCACGCCGATATCCCTTGCAACATGTCCTGGCAAGAGTTCGGTCAGAAGTTGGAGGAGAGCGATCCCGCTGTCATTGAATATGCCCTCTGGAGCCGCGGACGTGCCCAGGAGACCTGTTCGACGCCGGTCGCTGGGATTGACCGCGTCTACTGTGGCCACACCGTGTTCGATGCGCCGAAACAGGTGGGTAACGTCTTTTTCATCGATACCGGCGCTGGCTACGACTTTGAGGGTGCGCACCTGACGGTGCTCCCCATCGATACACCCTAGAGCTCTTCCCACGCCTCTCCTGGTCGCTACGCCCTCTTTTGGTGCGTGGTTGTCTCACCGCATCTATCCTGGTGCATGGCGTCTCTGGTTGTCCCCCTTCCATATTGGTTAACCGATTGAAATATCGGGTTTAATCCAAAGTGGCATGCCCTATGCAGCCGTTGGGGTAGATTTTTTTCTACTCTGGAGATGCAACAAGATGAAGCTGGTAACCGCAATCATCAAACCCTTCAAACTGGATGATGTCCGCGAAGCGCTCTCAGAAATTGGGGTGCGAGGCATTACCGTAACGGAGGTAAAAGGCTTTGGCCGACAGAAGGGCCATACCGAGCTCTATCGTGGCGCCGAGTATGTGGTGGATTTTCTTCCCAAGGTGAAGCTGGAAGTCGCGGTGGAGGCAGACCATCTCGACCAGGTCTTGGAAGAGATCGCTAAAGCCGCCAACACCGGCAAGATCGGCGACGGTAAGGTCTTTGTGTCCGATCTTGAACAAGTGATCCGCATTCGAACCGGCGAGTCCGGCCCCGAAGCACTGTAACCCGACTCGGAGGTTTAGAACGATGGAAGCAATACCTGAACTGAAGTATGTACTCAATACGCTCTGGTTCGTCCTGGCCGGCGCGTTGGTCATGTGGATGGCTGCCGGTTTCGCCATGCTCGAAGCGGGCCTGGTCCGCGCCAAAAACACCGCGGAGATTCTGACCAAAAACGTCGCGCTCTATTCGCTGGCGTGCGTCATGTATCTGATCATCGGATACAACCTGATGTACGGCGAGGGCAACAGCTTTATCGGTGGTGGCACTTTACTGGCTGGTATCGCGGGTCCTGATGGAACCTCCTACATGGGTGACGATGGTCCGCACCACGCAATGTTGTCGGACTTCTTTTTCCAGGTGGTATTCGTGGCAACGGCTATGTCGATCGTCTCCGGTGCGGTGGCGGAGCGCATGAAGCTTTGGGCGTTCCTGGCTTTCGCTGTCGTCATGACCGGTTTCATCTACCCGATCCAGGGCCACTGGAGTTGGGGTGGCGGTTTCCTCTCCGAATTGGGCTACAGCGACTACGCGGGTTCGGGCATCGTTCACATGGCGGGTGCCGCTGCCGCTCTGGCGGGCGTATTGCTTCTGGGACCACGTAAGGGCAAGTACGGTCCGAAAGGCGAAGTCCGGGCGATCCCTGGTTGCAACCTACCGCTGGCAGCGTTGGGTACCATGATCTTGTGGCTGGGTTGGTTTGGATTCAATGGTGGATCCGAATTGGCGCTCGACAGCAAAGGTGCGGCTGATGCTGTCGCCGCTGTCTTCGTGAATACCAACACCGCCGCAGCAGGTGGTCTACTGGCGGCGTTGATTACGGCTCGGTTCCTGTTCGGCAAAGCGGATCTCACCATGTCGCTCAACGGCGCGCTGGCGGGTCTGGTGGCGATTACTGCGGCACCGAATACGCCCTCGCCGCTTCTGGCGACCGTGGTCGGTGCGGTAGGCGGTGTGTTGGTGGTCTTCTCCATCATCTCGCTGGACAAACTCAAGATCGACGATCCGGTTGGCGCTATTTCCGTTCATGGCGTCGTCGGTATCTGGGGCGTCATGGCGGTATTGCTCTCTAACGACGAGGCGACGCTCTCCGGCCAGTTGGCGGGTATCGGTGCGATATTCGCCTTTGTGTTCGTGGCCAGTCTAATCGTCTGGATGATGCTCAAGGTGGTGATGGGTATCCGCGTGAGCGAGGAGGAGGAGTACGAAGGCGTGGATATCTCCGAGTGTGGTCTGGAGGCCTATCCCGAGTTCACCTCTGCCGCGATCGCAGGTCCCGGCAGCAGCTCCGGCCTCAAAAAGGGCGTTTCTGTGGGTGCTCCTGTGATGGCACCTTAGCGGTAACAGTTGATAGACCCAATGAAACGGGCCCTCCAGGGCCCGTTTCTTTTTCTGTTTATCTCAGAATGGGGAGGAGAGGTGCTGGATGGCGGGAGGCTCACTCATAGGCACGTGTCCCAACCACTCTCTCGCGTCACCCACTGAGTGGAACACAACCGGAGTCATCGGCAGCGATTTCGAATAGATGCGGTAGAGTTGGGCCATGGTCTCCTGAAACCCGTGAGCTACAACCAGGGCGACGCGGTAGTTGGTCCCTCGCCTTGCGCGATGTTGCTTTACATGATCGATAATTTCAGTGATGGCTTCCAGCCCGCTGCGGATCTCCGCCGCACGTAGATCCGCTAACAGATCCATGCCCGGTTCGAAGCCGGGGTCATCGAGGAAACAGCAGAATATGTCGAGGACCTGTTGCTTATCCAGCGGTCCCTTGGCTGTGACGTGGACGCAATGATTGGGGATATCGATGCAATAGATGGCGGGCATGCTTCCGTCCTTGGAATCGGTTGACTCAAGTGTTGAGTATAGATTATTCCCAGGTTTTCAGGAGTGCGTTCGGTTAGAAATATATCGCCTATTTCAGCCGTTACGCAGAGATCTGCTGCAACCTTCTGAGTGAACGTTGGGTTCGACTCTCCTCACGGCTCGCCTCTAGCAGCGTCTCTTCCACATAGGTCAAGTGTTGGCGCGCCGCTTTGCGCGCTGCCTCGGCGTCTCCCGCCATGATCGCATCGAGCATCGCTTTGTGCTGCTCCGGGATCCCGCTACGCGCCCGCTCTTTGGTATAGAGAGTCTCGAAAGAGGCGACGATGCTCTTCTCTAGCAGATTAAAGAGTCCCCGCATGACGTGAAGAAGCACCACATTGTGGGCGGCCTCCGCAATGGCGAGGTGGAAGGCGGCGTCGGCCCGAGCCTCGGATACCGACTGCTGCTGGTCATGGAGGGTCATTAGCTCATTGAAGCGTCGCTGGATGATATCTCTATCGGTTGGGGTGCTACGCAGGGCAGCGTAGTAGGCCGACAAGCCCTCCAGGGCATGACGGAATTCCAGTAAGTCGTAATTGAACTCTTCGTGACTGTTGAGCATCTCGAGCAGGGGGTCGGTGAAGCTTTTACCAAGATCCTTGCTGACATAGGTGCCGCCACCGTGGCGGCTCTCCAGAATTCCTTTGGCTTCCAATTTCTGTATTCCCTCGCGCAAAGAGGGGCGCGAGACCTCGAATTGCTTGGCGAGTGTTCTTTCGGGGGGGAGTTTGTCGCCGGGATTGAATGTCCCTTCGAGAATCATGGATTCCAGTTGAGCCATGATCACATCGGAAATCTTGGGTTGTTTCACTCGATTGTAAGCCATTGTTTTATAGATCCTTCACCCGTTTTTATGGTCAGACCAAATGACTCTAACACTATAATATTGGTCTGTCCAGTAGCGATTTCTTCTGTTTTTCCGAATTTAACAGCAAAAAACGTTTGACAACAGCATTCTTGATCCTTATAATTTTGGTCAGATCAATTGACCATTCCCCGCTATTAATTAGGGTTATTGGTTAATCTAGTCATTACAAAAGCGCGGCATATCGGCGCTACCACAACGTCTCGGGTTGTATTGCCGGGCGACTTAAAGGGGGAGGATGTTACCTCAATCATTTGCGACTGTCGCCTCCCTCTCTGTGACGACACCCCGCGTAAAAGCCGGGGCGTCAAACAACTGATCATTCTGTTTGGAGGAACGAGTATGAAGAGGGTTTTAAAGACCGCCGCTGTGGGATTGGCCGCGCTAGCTGTAACCGCCACGCCGGCATTTGCCGCCAAGGTCAAACCGGTATTGCTGAAGGTCCCGATCGCGTTTTCGACGTCGCTGCCGGCGTTGGGGACACCGATCAAGTGGGTGGGGGAGAACGTGCAGGCGCTGTCGAACGGGACGGTGAAGA
>Ga0209679_1000411_pt1 | contig 15992 bp, 13 predicted proteins | sample WorMetHEROISLAND_4_FD_187408 | JGI IMG/M metagenome (GOLD analysis project Ga0209679, IMG submission 187408) | Marine gutless worms symbiont microbial communities from Max Planck institute for Marine Microbiology, Germany - Olavius sp. 2 HERON... ...
CAGCGGGGATTTAACTACCTGGCCAAGGTGATAACGGGAGTGAAGTTTAAAGATGGAATCGAGGTGACGACGGGCAATCAGGTAGCAGCTGAATCAATATCCAAACACCAGATTTGACGAGAACTCGTTTAGCACCACATAAAAGACTAACGAATCATTGCTTAGCCCTGACAGTGTAATTCCACAATTAGGGGGTGGAGTCATGTCCCAAGGAGAGAGATCGGAGCGGGCGGAGTTGCTGGCCGCGGCCAATTCCAGAGTGAAGTCTCAAGCGGTCGAAATCACGCGCCTGAAGGCGCTTAACGAAGACCTATCGCATCGTATGGGCGAAATGGCCCTGCGCCTCAATCAAACCGTGGCAGAGTTAAGCTCGTATCGATCCCGACGCGGTCCCAGCAACATCGAAACGGTGCGCGATCTGGTGACCGCTGCGGAGTATCGCGACCACGATACCGGTGCGCACCTGGTACGTATCGGCTATTTCACCGCATTGCTGGCGCCGGTGTGCGGTTGCGATGAGGAGCTGACCCACCAGATGATGATCGCCAGTCCGATGCACGATGTAGGGAAGATCGGAATTCCGGATCACATTCTCAAAAAGCGGGGCACCCTGGACCGGGAGGAACGGGAGATCATGGAGTGTCACGCCGAGTACGGAGCACGTATTCTCGCCGGTTCGGATTCGCCGGTGATGCAGCTGGCATCGGAGATGGCTCGCACCCACCACGAGCGGTTCGATGGCAACGGCTATCCACATCGACTCAAGGGCGAGGAGATCCCGTTGTCTGGACGGATCGTCGCGATCGTCGATGTGTTCGACGCGCTCGCCATGGAGCGCACCTATCGCAAGGCGATGGAGGTGGACGTTGCGCTGGAGCTAATTCGCCGGGGACGCGGCAATCAGTTCGACCCGGAGGTGGTCGATGCCTTTTTCAGCATCGGTGGCGATCTGCTCGAGATGAGAGATCGCATCAATCGCGGTGAACGACCCGAAGCGTTTCCCCGGGTCGCGGGATTCCCCGAGGAGAATCCGCTCGCGTTCTACGATTCACCGTTGCACTCGACCGTGCATCGTATCAACGGTGAGTCGCGTAGTCGCGAGGGGTTTTGAGACAGGCTCTACAACGCGCTACCGCTTTGTGAAGAGGATTGCGGCGTGTTGCGCTATCGATGGCTAGCGAGAGCGGTTTTTACCTTTCCCCTGAAAGTCACCATTCTTTCGACGCTATCGCTCATCTCGGCACGGAAACGTAATGTTTTCCCCTCCGGTGCCGTACTAGTGAGTGCGGATAGCTGTTTCCCCAGCGGTTCAACTCGCCTAAAACGGTGATGTGGATCGACGTTGTGCTAGGCGGTCTGCGTTTATCCTCACAAAACACGATAGGGTGACCCATCCATGCAGACAACAAGCGACAGAGGTTCTTCTTCTGGAAGTGAACGCTTTACGCTGGGGAGCGGACTGCTAAAGCGTCATCATCTCGTCGCGCTTTTAGTCGGTGTCGTTCTACTCACGATGGTGCCGCTGGGTGTCATTCTCTATCAGATGTCGACGTCGCACCCATCCATGGGCTCGTTCTCCGAATTTCTGGAGCATCTGTGGGCGGAGATGGCGAAGGCTGAAGATCCCTTGCTCGCCTTTTGGGCGGGCGTCGTTGTCGTTCCGCTGGGCGTTATGTACACCCTCTTGCAGAGCAAGGCGTGGTTGCGCGTCGATGACATTGGTATCGAGCTCAATGTTCCCAAGTGGCTTGGTTTGAGGTGGTTTAAACAGACCGTCGGGTATCGCAGGATTCACTGGGGGGAGATTCGCAGTGTCCGTTGGGCGCCTTTGCCAGGACGCCTTCCGGCGCTACAGCGACTTGGGAACACTCGGCTCATCATCGATACCGGGCGCGAGGAGGTCTGGGTCGCACCTTATGTGTGGTTGTCCCGCACCCGCCCCGATCACCGGCTCGGGTTGAGGGATATCGCTTTCTTCACTCGCTTCGATGCGGAATACCGTCGCTCTCAAGCGCCGTTGATGCAGCTTCTGGAAACGCGAGGTATTAAGCCGGGAGCTGATACCGAGGAAGACGACGAATCACAAGCGGCAGGATTCGATCTTCGCTCGCATCGCGGCATGTTATGGCAGATCGTCGTCTTCTTCTGCGCCGGAATCTACGCGCTGATCGACGGGCTATTTATCGGGCAGTTCAGGCCACTGGAAGCACTGCCTTCGGAGCCCTTTATCGTCATGGCCGCCGTCGCCGGCGTGTGGGTGGTACGATCGGGGAAGAGCGCGCCGAAGGTGGAACGAACGGTGTTGGGGGTCATGACCGTGGCGGTATTGATTGTAGCGGTCTACCCGGGACTGTTACGCGTCAATGCGGTGACCGGGAATACCCAGCAATTGGAGTATGTTGCCTCGACCCGAGGGCACTTTCTGCCACCCGATGCCAAGTGGCCCGAGTTGCATCTGCAGGATCTGGACATTAACGAGTACTGGGAGGCATATCCGCAGGGGACGCCGCATCCCTTTACGATACAGCGCGGCATTGGGGGATTCCCGCAGCTCGATCTACGACCGCTGTATGAACGTACGCGGGCGCTTTACATTTGCTTCGATTCTTAGGGAAGGGTGGTGCCTACGGAATAATCTAACCAGCCGGTTAGATCACCGTCGCACGACTTCCGGCAACAATCCCCTTGGACTGAAACGCATCACCACGAGCAGCAGTGCGCCCATGAAGATCATGCGCATGTGCGAGGCGCTCTCCAGCAGGTGGACGCGGAGCGCATTGTCCTCGGCGAGACCGCTGGTGAGCAGCCCCATCAGCCACTGACCGGCGGGTTCTGCCTCGATCCAGACGAACCAGATGAGAAAACCACCCAGCACCGATCCCCAGTTGTTGCCCGATCCACCGACGATCACCATCACCCAGATGAGGAAAGTGAAGCGCAGCGGATTGTAGGTGCCGGGCGTGAACTGACCGTCCAGTGTCGTCAGCATCGCCCCCGCGATACCGATGACGGCAGAGCCGAGAATGAAGACCTGCAGATGCCGGCCGGTGACGTTTTTGCCCATGGCGTTTGCCGCGTGTTCGTTATCGCGAATAGCACGCATCATGCGCCCCCACGGCGAGCGGAGCGCACGTTCACACAGCCATAGCAGTATCACCAGAACGAGGGTAAACAGAACGGCGTAGCTGCCTTTGACGAACAATCCGGATGCATCGATGATCGCCGCTTGCAAAGCATCGGCCGAAGCGTCCGTATTGAACCACTTCACTAAATCGATGAACCAGGCGCTGGTCTGCAGATCCACCTCGTAGGGCACTGGACGGTCGAGGCCGGTGACGTTCTTGACGCCACGGGTCAGCCAGTCTTCGTTTTTGAGAATGGCGATAACGATTTCGGAGATACCCAGGGTCGCGATGGCGAGATAGTCCGAGCGTAGCCCTAACGAAATGCGCCCTACCAACCAAGCCGCTCCCGCGGCGAACAGACCCCCCACCAACCAAGCGAAAATAATCGGCAGACCCAGGCCGCCCAAGTAACCGGTTTTGGAAGGATCGACCGCTTCGATGGCGTCGACCGCCGGATCGAAGAAGAGGCGGATCACGATGTAACCCACCAGCACCACGCCGCTTACCGTCAGCGCCCGAAGCAGGCTCTGGCGCATGCGGCGATAGACTACCCACACGGCGAGTACAGTGGCACCCAGTACCAACAGGGTAAACAGGATATCCGTCCCCCCCGCCACCCATGCTTCGGTGACCGGGGCTTGGGAGACGAGTACGCCGGCCAGGCCGCCGAGCGCTGCGAAGCCCATGACGCCGGCGTTGAACAGTCCCGCGTAGCCCCATTGGATATTGAGCCCGAGCGCCATGATGGCGGAGATCAAACCCAAGTTGAGCAAGGTCAGGCTCACCGACCAGGATTGAAACAGACCGACCGCCACGATCATCAGCGCCATGATGCTGAAATAGGGCGCACGCTTCTGCGGTTCGCTCATAGCACTCTCCCGCGGAAGATCCCTGTCGGTCGTACCAGCAGTACCACCACCAGAATGATGAACGAGACCGCAAACTTGTAGTCCGTGGAGAGCAGCTGCACCAGCCCTTCGGGCTGCCAACCCTCCGGCATCACATAGAGCAGAAACTTCTTGTAGGCGTAGGTGATGGTCACTTCGGAAAAGGCGATCACATGGCCGCCGACAATGGCACCGATGGGTTGACCGATGCCGCCGACGATGGCGGCGGCGAAAATGGGTAGCAGCAGCTGAAAATAGGTGAAGGGTTTGAAGCTCTTATCGAGCCCGTAGAGCACGCCGGCGATAGTGGCCAGTGCCGCGGCGATAATCCAGGTGACGAAGACCACTCGCTGTGGATCGATGCCGGAGAGCAGCGCCAGGTCCTCGTTATCGGAAAACGCGCGCATGGCCTTTCCGGTGCGGGTGCGCTGCAGAAACCAGAACAGCGCGATGACAACCGCTATCGCCAACACGACGGTTAACCCCTGGGTTACTTTGATCGCCAAGCCCTCTTGGAGGCCGGTCATCTCTTTGAAGGCGCGCGCCTTGATGATGAACCGCTCGCCATCGGCAAAGCGCTGGTCATCGGGGCCAATAATGAGGCGTACCAGGCCGTTGAGTACGAACATCACCCCCACCGAGGCGATGACCAGCACCACGGGTGGACTGCGCCGTTTGCGATAGAAGCTGAAGACCGATTTATCAATGGCCAGACAGACCAGCACCATCACAGCTATGCTGGCAGGCAGCGCCAGTAGCGCAGTGGGAAGCGGCCCGAGCCCGATGCCCATGGATTGCAGACCCCAGGTGACCAGCACGGTGACCATGGTGCCGAAAGCCATCATGTCGCCATGGGCGAAATTGGCGAAGCGTAAGATGCCGAAGATCAGGGTGACCCCCAGCGCACCCAACGCCAACTGCGAACCGTAGGCGACACCCGGTACCAGTACGAAATTGGTGAAGAGTACCAGGGCGTTCAGGATATCGGTCACGTCAACCCCCGAGGAAGGAACGGCGCACTTCGGGGTTGGCGAGCAGCGCCTCCCCGGTGTCCGTATAGCGGTTTTCGCCGGTCACCAGAACGAAGCCGCGATCGGCGATATGGAGCGCCTGGCGGGCGTTCTGCTCCACCATCAGGATGGCCAATCCGGTGCGGGCGATCTCGAGGATCTTGTCGAAGAGCTCGTCCATCACGATAGGCGAGACACCGGCAGTCGGTTCGTCGAGCATCAACACGCTCGGTTTGGTCATCATGGCGCGGCCCACCGCCACTTGCTGGCGCTGTCCGCCGGAGAGTTCGCCGGCCGGCTGAGAGCGTTTCTCCCTGAGGATCGGGAACAGGTCGAAGACCTGCTCCATGGTTTCACTGATGTCGTCCTGGCAGAGAAAAGCGCCCATCTCCAGGTTCTCTTCCACCGTGAGGCTGGTGAAGACGTTATTGGTTTGGGGGACGCATGCCATACCACGCTTCACCCGTTCCTGAGGGCTTAACGCGGTGATGTCTTCGCCATCCAGGCGAACCTGGCCTTCACGCAGGGGGAGCATCCCGAACACCGCCTTCATCGCCGTGGATTTGCCCGCGCCGTTGGGGCCGACGATGACGGCGATTTCGCCCCGTTCCACTTCGATGGTGCAGCCCTTGAGGATATCGGCGCCACCGTAACCGCCGGTCATCTTTTCGCCGATCAGAAAACTCACATTTCCATCCTGGCGCCCGGTTTGTTCTTCAGGCCGGTTCCGAGGTAGGCCTCGATCACGGATTCGTTGGCCTTGATTTCGTCGGCGGTGCCTTCGGCCAGTACGGAGCCCTCGGCCATGCAGATCACCGGATCGCAGAGACGCGAGATGAAATCCATGTCGTGCTCGATCATGCAGAAGGTGTAGCCGCGCTCCCGGTTGAGGCGCAGGATGGCATCGCCGATGGTGTTGAGCAGTGTGCGGTTGACCCCGGCGCCCACTTCGTCGAGGAAGACCACTTTGGCATCGACCATCATGGTGCGCCCCAGCTCGAGCAGTTTCTTCTGGCCGCCGGAGAGATTGCCGGCCAGTTCGTCGGCCACGTGCGAGATTTCGAGGAAATCGGTCACCTCGTCGGCCTTGTCGCGAATCGCCTCCTCTTCTTCGCGCACCCGACGCGGCCGGAACCAGGCATCCCAAAGGCGTTCGCCGGATTGCTGCGCCGGCACCATCATCAGGTTTTCGCGCACCGTGAGAGTGGAGAACTCGTGAGCGATCTGAAAGGTACGCAATAAACCTTTATGAAACAGCTCATGGGGTTTGAGTCCGGTGATGTCTTGCTCATCCAGCAGTACCTTGCCGGCACTGGGTGAGAAGTGTCCGGCGATCACGTTGAACAGCGTGGTTTTGCCGGCGCCGTTGGGACCGATTAATCCCGTGATCGACTGCCGCTCGATCTCTAGCGTTGCGCCGTTGACGGCCTGGACACCGCCAAAGCTTTTGTAGACCTCATCGACGCGAATCATGGAGATGTTCCGGTTAGGAGAGTCGGTGCTGGATCGTAGAATAAAGAAGACCCGGCGCAACGATTTGCGCCGGGTCGTCGCCTAACAATAAGCGGTGGATCAGTGCACCTTCAGCGTGGTGAACTTGCCGCCCTTCACCTCCAACTCCTTGTAAGAACCCGCAGCCTCTCCGACCTTGGTGAACTCAACGTTGGTGGCGCCGACGTAGTCCACATCGCCGCCATCCTTGATGATCTTCAACGCCTTTGCCAGCTCTCCGGGGAAGATCTTGGTGCCGGGCGCGTTAGCCACTTTCATCACGTTGGCCTGGAGCGCGGCCCGGTCGCTGGAGCCGGCGGCCTGCATTGCCATCGCCATCAGTGCAACCGCATCGTAGGACTCGCCACGGAAGGGACCGCCGTTGGCATCGATGTTCGCCTTCTTGGCAACCTCGACAAACATGCCGGCACCTGCCGAATCACTGCCGGGTGCGGTACCGAACGAACCGGTCAGATCCTTGCCAATAGCGTCCACCAACGATTGGCCGATCATGCCATCGGCAAAAACGAAACTGTCGAATGCGCCGGTATCCAGAGAGGTCTGAACGATACCCTTGCCGCCCTGATCCAGGTAACCGAACACCACCAGGTGTTGAGCGCCGGAGGCGGCCAGCGCACCCACTTCGGCGGAGTAGTCGGCTTTGCCATCCTCGTGGGCGGCGGACATCTGGATCTTACCGCCCATGCTCTTGAAGGCTGCGCCGAAAGATTCGGCCAGGCCTTTACCGTAGTCGTTGTTGGTGTAGGTGATGGCGATGTTCTTCACGCCGCGATCGCGAGCGATCTTCGCCAGCACCTGACCCTGGCGCGCGTCCGAGGGAGCGGTGCGGAAGAAGTAACCCTTATCCTTGATGGTGGTCAGCGCGGGCGAAGTGGCCGAAGGCGAGATCATCACCACGCCATTGGGTACGGCGACGTTGTTGGCCACCGCGGTGGTGACACCGGAGCAGTCCGCGCCGTAGATGGCGGTGACTTTGTCCGAGGTCACGAGGCGCTCGGCCGCGGCGGTTGCAGCGGCCGCATCGACACAGGTGGAATCGGCCCGAACCGGCACCAGTTTCTTTCCGCCCAGGAGCGCGCCGGAATCCGAAATCTCTTTCATGGCCAATTCGGCCGAGGCCGCCATCGCCGGGGTTAGCGATTCGATGGGTCCCGTGAATCCAAGCAGAACGCCGATTTTGATCTCGTGCCCGTCGGCCTGAGCGTTACCGCTCAACATAGTGGCCAGTATTGCTGATGCGATCAGTGTCTTTTTCATCATGAACTCCATGCCATTAATTATTTGAGAATTATTCGCTACGCGGTGCCGCTTTTGAGGAAGCGCCCGCTGCGTAGAGTAGTTTTCATCGATTTGGTGTATGAATATCAGTCTCGAGCACTCAACGGTGCGTGCCGAATTTTCATCACCCGTGGTCCCTTCGCAAATTGCCTTGTTCTGTGGCGGGGTATAAAAAAGGATAAACACCCTTTTTGCGGAAATCTACCGCTATTTCTCCCTACTTCGACAGATCGTTTTATGCCCCTAACCGCAGGCGAGTGAATTGGTTTGTATGGGGGAAGATCGAGAATGTGTAGAAGCGAATGCGAGGGTTATGAGATGAGACTTAACAATTCCCGGGTAGAATGGATCTTCAGGTAGTGTGCGGGTGTCGTCGAGGGACCCCAAGGAGGGTTCGCTTCCAAAGAAAACGGCGCTGAGGTCTTCACCTGACAGCGCCGTCATCGAGTCGATCCTGCGACCGGGTTAGCCATAGTGCTGAGTCCGCTTGGCGCGCGAAACGATGGCATAAACACCGACCACGACACCGGCGAAGGCGAGAATCACGGCAGCAGCCGGTCCGACTCCGAGTAGAAAAGTACTGATACTCATAGTTTTTTTCCTCCATACCAATTAGGAAAGCTAATAATTAAGAGTATTATAATACTCTAATGTTGCATTGCAATGACTTTCCGCAATATCCGTAAGGGAATTGTGGGAACTGAGTCACATTTTGCGGGCGTTGGCGTCCAAATCAGCAACGGGTCGGAACCGGATAGCGGAATTCCGTATCCGCTGCCACAGGAGGGGCATCAGGTCCCAATCGCGCTGGACAGGCAGATGCGTGCTCGCGACCGGTGTCGGGTGGGGATTGGCGATTTCAGCCACCTTGAAACGAAACACGTAGTGGGGTTCCAGCCCCATGCGGAGATCGCTGATTACCACGTCGCCGTCGTCGGCTTCGACGGTGTAGAAACCGTGGGTAAACCACTTGAGCCGCTGTACCGGCCAGTGCGACTCCAGCGTTTCCAGTAGTTCGGGAGCACTGTCGATGCGCTCGGTTTCGACCTCCCGCGAATCGTCCAGCAGGGAGTAGTAACCCACTCGGTAATGGTTCTCGCCCACCGCCACTACACGCCACAGGATCGAGTTGAATGGCGTGGGTTGCGCCAGGAGATGGCGGTATTCGAGATTCTGCTCAGCGAGCGATTCGATCGATACGCCTTTTACGTAGGTCTGAACACCCAGTCCCCACGCCAGGTAGAGCGTGCTGAGCGTGAGCCCAGCAACCACTGCGCGATGGCCGGCATTGCTGTGTCGAAGTGCCAGAGCGATCACCACGCCCACCAACAGCGGGATCGTATAGGTCGGGTCAATGATAAACACTGAACCGACCGAGACCGGATAATCGGATAGTGGCCAGAATATTTGGGTACCGTAGACCGTCAGGCAATCCAGCAGCACGTGCGTGGCGAATACCGCATAGATCGTCATCCCCCACCGCAGTTTCAGCTCGCGGGTCTGCGGATGGAGTTTCATGATCAGCCATACCATCAGCGGCGTCAGTGCCGCCAGCACGAACAGCGAGTGGCTGAACGAGCGGTGGTAGGTGAAATCGGCGACCGCTTCGCCCATGGGGATGAAGACATCCAGGTCCGGAATGGTGCCGCATACCGCCCCCCACAACGTGGCGCGCGCGCCCACCTTGCGGCCCAACAGCGCCGAGCCTACGGCGGCACCCAATGTGAGTTGCGTGACGGAATCCATGCAATGGTTCAGTAGTTAGCCGGTAGAGCGTTGGTTCTATTGCCCAAATATATGGGGATTAGTCAGCAGCGAGAAACGCTAGTTCGAAGGATTTTCGTTGACCGCCAGGCGATTGGTGAATGAGTCCGGCAAAAGCGCGCACTGCTGGATGATCTCATTGAGCAGGTTGACGTCGAGCGGCTTTGCCACCACGTGATCCATACCGGCCCGAAGGTAGGCGGCGTTTTCATCTTTGAGGATACTGGCCGTGACGCCGATGATGGGAATTTTGGTGCAGGAGGGAATCTCACCTCTTCGTATCCGGCGCGTGGTTTCGACACCGTCGAGCTCGGGCATGTGTACATCCATCAGCACCACATCGTAGGTATTCGATCCCAGCTCGCGCAGCGCTTCGTGGCCATCGCAGACCGTCTTCACCTGGTGACCATCCTGTTCCAGCAGGCGCTGGCCCGCGTAGCGATTGATGCGATCATCATCCACCAACAGTATTCGAACATTGCGCAAGGGTAGCGCTTCCTCTTCTTGCACGGGAGCGGTAACGGCGGTGGGTTCACCGGCTTCGAAGGGTAATTCGAACCAGAACGTCGAGCCTTGACCGGGGGTGGATTCGAAACCGATGTTGCCGCCGAGGGTCTCCACCAGTTTGCGGGATATCGCCAGACCGAGCCCCGTTCCGGAGTGCGTCCGCGCCCGTGATGTGTCGGCTTGGGAAAAGCGGGTGAAAACCTGATCGTGATACTGTGGGTCGATACCGATACCGCTGTCGCGCACCTCAAATCGCACCCGCTGCGCCCCTTCATTCTCTACGTCGCGAATGGTCAGTGTGACGCCGCCTTTCTCGGTGAACTTAATCGCGTTGCCCAGCAAATTGACCAGCATCTGACAGAGCTGGCGTCTCGCGCCGAAAACCACATCGTCGACCGAAGCGGCGATTTCGGTATCCAGCGTCAGCCCCTTGTCTTCGGCGTTGACGCGCAGTAGTGCGGTAGCCTCTGCGCACAGCGCTTTAATGGAGAAGTGTTCGTCGACAATCTCGAGTTTTCCGGACTCGACCTTACAGAAATCCAGAATCTCGTTAAGGATGCCGAGCAGCGTAGTACCCGATGTCTGAATGTGTCGCGCGTATTCCCGGGATTGCTGATCCAACTCGCAGCGCAGCAGTAGTTGTGTCATCGCCAACACGCCGTTCATGGGGGTGCGAATCTCGTGACTCATGTTGGCGAGAAACGCGGTCTTCGCCTGATTGGCGCGTTCGGCGTCGGCTTTGGCGGATTCAGTCGCGGCGCGCGCGGAACGGATTTTGTCCAGCAGCGACTCCTGATAAATGGGTAGCACCGCAAACAGGATGAGAAAGAAGGTGGCTTCGAATCCTTTTGTTTCCCATGCACCGAGTACGGTCAACAACAGGCTATACGCGCCGATGCTCAACACCGAAGCGATCCGCGGAAAAGGTGCGCCATAGCGCGTACCGTAAGAGATAAAGATCCAAACATAGAGCGCGCAGAAGGGGTTGATCGGTTCGCCGGTGAGGTAGATCGCCATGGTGGTCGCGCTGATATCGACGAATATCGATACGTACCGGCGGGGCTGCCAGTTGGGTCTGCGGTGCACGCTGTAGGTGATGCTGACGAACAGTATCAGGTAGACGCTGAAAAGGATGGAGTAGGCAAACAGGTCGACTTCGTAGTGACGATAGATGGCGGTCAAGCCTACGTAGACGACGGCGAACAACCAGATGCCGAGGCGAACGGCCGCTGACCGCATTTCCGGTTCGGTTTTTACTACGCGTTTGATGGCACTGATCCACATTGTGGTATGTCGCTTCCCTGAGAAGAAGTGCACCCTCCTGTGATAATGACACCGATGCACCGCTTCACTTAGTACGAACAACTACCGCCGAGTACAAATTTCACCACAAGACAACTGGTTAACCCCAAATCATTGACTAAACCAAGCTGACGGTCAATAAGAAGGAGTGATGGCAAAACCACATTCGTTAGATGTTTTACAGGGCCTGCCGTTCAATCTAGCCACATTGGTTGAAGAACCACCCCTGTTTTAGGATGCTGACCGGTGCGCGGGACCGGGTGGAAACTTCCAGCGGTAATCCGTCTGAAGGAATACGAGTAAGACTCCCTCAGGGACTCCTGATTGAACCACGGAGAGCGGTGAAATGCCCTTGATAACTCGATTGTCTGCAGTACTGTTTGTCGCCTTGACGATGACGGCGTGCGAAAAACCGGAGACGCCGAAGGCCACCGCTGATCCCGGCGCGTCCGCTGCTAACAAACCGGTGGCCATGCGCCCCGTCAAGCCCGCCACGGGCGAGATGCCTTCTCAAAAATCGTACTTGCGCGACGTGCTGCCCGCTTCCGCTTACGCCTATGCGCGCATACCCAGCACCTGGGGTGTCATGGGAGTACCGACGGGTGGGGCGCTCGACAGGGCGGTAGGATCCGCGCCCTATGTGGATGCGGTGCGTGCCATCAGGGAGGGATTCGGTACCAACGTCACACCGGAGCTCCCCGAAGATGTACAGTTCGTGACGAAGCTGTTCCTGCAGCACGCGACGTCACCCATCGAAGCAGCGGCGTTAGCCTCTCCCGATCCGGCCAGTCCGATACCCAATTTGCTGGCGACCGCGACGGTCGATTTTCCCGATATCGGAGCACTCAACGCGTTCCTGCAACAGGCGACGGAACACTATCCCGCCGTGCAACTGCTCACGCCGGTAACGGCGGAAAAGGTCGGTGTCCTTTCCGTCGTGGGATTGCAAACCCAGGTGCAGCTCGATGTGGCGAACTCGCGCCTCTACCTGCTCACCGGTGCCGTTTTGCAACCCACCGGTCTGGCCGATGCACGACAAACGCTGCAACCCAACCCACGTCATGCGCAGGCAAGAGAGCAGCATCGACGCCAGCGGCCAGGGGCTGTTCATGCGGGTGAACCCGCCCAAGCTGTTGGAGTTGGCCAATGCCACCGGTCAGCAGGAGCAGGTCGCGATGCTCGCGCTGTTCGGTTTGACTTCCATGAAGAGCGTCGGCATCGGTATGGGTACGAGCGGCGGTATCCATCGTTTGAAAGCGGTGGCGGAGATGCCGCAACTAGGGTTTCGTACCTTCCTGCCGGTCATCAAGGATACCCCCGCCTTCGAAGCGGCGGGAGCGCCCAGCGGCATCGGTGTGTTGGGCCTGCCCAGCGCGGACGATCTCGTCTCCATCGAGGCAGCGATCGCGACGCTCAATACGCCCGAGGACATGAAGGCGTACCGCGATTTCAAGCGCCTCTTTGCGGAGAAGATGGGCTTTACCAGCGAAGACGTACTCGCGGCGCTGGGGCAGGACATCTCCTTCGTCTCCGATGAGGCGGGCCAGTACCTGGCGGTGCGTTTGAAGGATGCACCGAAGTTCAAGTCGATCATCGACACCTCGACGCAACGCTTCGGGCTCAGGTACAAAAAACGCGAGATCTCCGGACGCACTTACCACCACCTCGCCGTGCCTTCCATCGACTCGTTCTACGCCGATGCGCTGGAGGGCGAGACGGGCAAAGGTGTCGAGTTCCTCAAGCGTATCCTCGATGTTCCCAGCCATATCTACTGGGTGGAGGAGGGCGAGTACCTGATCATGGCCAGCCTTCCCCAGGTGCTGCTCGATCGTAACTATCTGGCCACTCGAACACCCGTGGATCAGTGGCTGAAGAGAGAGCAGCGCATGACCGCCGAGGGTGCGCTTCTGATGGCCTCGGTGCGCAATGAGGGTCTGCCCGCTTTCATGTATCGCATGAATCTCGAAGTGCTGAGTTACCTCGGCGATGTGGTGGAGCGTCCAGTGGATATGTTTGCATTGCCGACGCCTCGGGAAGCGGGCCTGCCCAAGGAGGGCGCTTTCGGTATCAAGTTCACCTCCAGCGAATCGCAACTCGCCTTCGAAATGGCGTTCGAGAACAATCCCATCGAATTTCTAATGGCGGGCAATGCCTACACCGGTGTCGCTGTTGTGGGGATTCTAGCGGCCATCGCCATCCCAGCTTATCAGGATTACACCGTGCGGGCCAACGTAGCGGAAGGCGTCGCGTCGACGAGCACGGTACGCGACTACCTGGAGGAGTTTGCCCGCGACAACAGCCGCTTTCCCAACGAACAGGAGATCGATCAACTCGACCTTTCGGATTTCGCCACCGGGAAGTACCGTATCACCATCAACTCCGACGACGGGCGCGTCCTCGTCGAGTACCACCTCGCTGCGCTGGAAGAGGGGAATTTCATCGTCTTCACACCCGTGGTGTCAGAGAACCGTTTCCTCTGGGAGTGCGAAGGCAATATGCAGGAGAAGTATCTTCCCCGACAGTGTCGCCAACGCTGGCGGCGGATAGCGAAGCGTTAGCGCGGCGCTCGATTCACAGGATCTGCCGGACTTGGGCGTCGATGCGGCGGCGCCCCTGGCCGGAGCGCCGGGTGCCCAGTGCCGTCTCGAAGCGAATGGTATTGCGCCGATCGCGGTCGTTTCTACGTTCCCCATCGCTCCGGTCGTGGGCCAACCAAGCGCCTGAGTCGTCCGGGGAGGGCTGCCACTCGGGTTGGCCGGCGTGCGGATCGTTCATGAGCGTCTCCAAACAGCTATCGGCCTTCTCGCGGGTAGGAAACGGCCCCTGATTGCCTTCGCGGCACTCCAGATACCATCCTTCGCCGGCAATATGGAACAGACGGTGGGTGCGGAAGCGGGATTTTTTGTTCATGTCTCGATCCCCATTCAATTGGCGTGACGTGGTGTTATCGCTTTGTTCTACCCACGACACCCCACACACAATTGGCGAGAGTTTTTACCGCTCGGACTAAAAAGTATAGCGGTTATATGGAGTTACGCGATCGGGCGCACTGAATCAGAAAACCCGAGCTCGACCCTGTCTTCGTAGTCTGGGGTAAGTGATGATAGGCAGCGCCTGTTTCCCACCAATGTAGTTGGTCATAAATATTCGTATTTCTGCTGATAATTTATATATTGATAGGTGCGTCTGATAATTTTATTAAAAATTACGGATGTAACTGCGCAACGCTAACAATCCAGGTGAGCGCAAGAAAAACCACCAAAAAACAATGTGCTAGGGAAATCCTAACGGACGGGAATCTTCACAAATGACAGGGGTGGTTGTTGTTGGAAAGTACGAGGAGCGAAACTAGCACCTGCCGGTCGAGCAATCTTCCGGCAGGTGCCCTTTCCAGATACCGCACGATGAGAAGGGCATCTCATGGAAAAGGTAAAACAACGCATCGAACCAGCCCCCCGGATAACGACCCACAAACCTAAGAACAAACCTGCCAAGCAACACCCGAAAAAAACGCGATGTCATCTACACGGTGTCATCCGTGATGGACGGTTCTATCTGGACTGATGAAACTGTCCCACTGAGGGGGTAGACTCCTCAGCTGAGATCAACCGCGCCGGCGCAGAAAGCGGCTTCCATGCTGTCGCCAGTGTTCGTACCCGATTTCTTCATCATGCTTCTTGTACAGGAGGCGGGTTAACCGTCGCGTACACGAACAATAACAAACCGACCCATGGAGAGGTGGGCATGAAAAAGAGTCTCTACTCCCGTTGGCGCTCACGCGCCGCGCACACCGTCGTATTCCTACCCATCGCGTTACTGAACATCGCTTGCCAGACAGTGCCTGTTGCGCCGAAAGAGAGCGTGACGCGCGCGCTGGAGTTTTCACCCCCCGCGGGTAAAGCGAACTTCTACATTGTGCGGCCCGATTCCCTGTTGGGTTCGGGGCTGAACATTCGTGTCCTGTTGAACTTCGCCCATGCCGAGGCGTTAGCGGATGACACCTATAAAATCGCGCATGTGGACCCCGGCGTTCACACCATTACGCAGTCCTCGTTGCAGGAGGGGTCGCTGTTCCAAAACCATCGTCGTTCCCTAACGATCGACGTGGTGGCGGGACAAAACTATTTCATCGAGATCAGTTTGAGCGGCGCCCATCTCATTCGAAACGAGCAGGTGGGTCGAGAGATGGTGCGGGATGCGACGTTGACCGTGGGGGATTTTTCGCAAGCGAACGTCCACTTCGCGCATATCGACACTAACGTTCCCGATCGCGTCCTGCACACGGAGTTCACTGTCGGCGTGGAGGGCTTAGCGCCGCGCGAAGTGATGTACGAGCTGGCCTAGAGCTATAATTGAATCTGGTGTTTAAAGAATGTGAAAAATAGCGGTGTATCTGGTTGATGGGTAGTCGCCAAACCAATCACTCAACCAACCGGGATACACCGCTATGAAGAAAGAGAATAACGTTGTTGCGTTTTCGGGTCGACAGGAACTCACTGATGGCCTGACTGAATTACTGAGAACAGGGGCAGTTCAGCTGATTCAGCAAGCAGTAGAAGCGGAGTTGGCCGGATTTATGGAACAGTTTTCAGCTCGCTTACTGGAAG
>Ga0209679_1000412_pt1 | contig 15973 bp, 13 predicted proteins | sample WorMetHEROISLAND_4_FD_187408 | JGI IMG/M metagenome (GOLD analysis project Ga0209679, IMG submission 187408) | Marine gutless worms symbiont microbial communities from Max Planck institute for Marine Microbiology, Germany - Olavius sp. 2 HERON... ...
AGATGCACCAGTGACAAAAGTTTGGCGAAAATCCGTCAACAGATACTGGAGATATCGCGGAAACATAAAACTACCACGTGAATCACGGATGCACGCACGCACGCATGCACGCACGGACAGCGGCACGGACGGACGACCCGAAAACATATAGCCTCCGCCGGCGCATACCGGCGGCGGAGGCTTAAAAAAATCCGCAACTGAAATATTTAAACAATCCTCTAACAGAATGGCAGAAAACTGCACATTAACCCCTAAACTGTGGATGATGACAGCAGACAGGCTGATGAAACTGACTCATCACGTAGAAATGCTGTGACGTGATGCACAGAGGATTTCAGGAGCCCACAGCAAAGGAGTTAACCAAGATATACATTGCGCAAAATGTCACATATCAAAGCAATATGCTGTCAGTTTGTACGTATTAATTCAGCTACCAATAAAACAAACTACTACTTCTTACGAGCTAAATCAAGACATAGAAGAATATATATTCCGTGTTTACTGTTTTCACTCTGTTGGTCAGGCAAATGAAAGGGCATCAGCCTACAGTGCAGTAATCCATCAAAGGTTCTGCCTACGGGACGCAGTCTATGGAAAGGAGGCTGGTTAAACGAAACCAGAACTAGCAGTAGTAGTTGTATATAAACACTGAATATACCCAACAATAACAACACAAAACTCGAAACTGGCTCTGATTACAGAACAAATGCAGATGAGCCAGCAACAGATCAAATGACAAACCTAAACACTCACGGTCAACAGTGTCTGTCCGGTTAGCCTTTATCACTCGTCTTTACTTACTATGAACCAATGCATCTTGCTTACAATTCCTTATCAACCATCCCACGACACGTTTTCCTGGTTTAATTCACAAAACGTAACACTTCAGTAAATGAACGGCCACAATGAGAACTGACCCCAAATCACAGCAAATAAACATCATACGAAATACTTAATGCAGAAAATCAGCGCACAACATACCTTCCCAATACCAGGAACTTCGACTCCTTTAATGGGCCGTGGTATCTCGACACTTCTTACAGCTCCATATTTACCGCACTCTTCTTTAACATCCTCAATAATATCTAATGCAACAACACACATTTGGCATCTTACCAGTCAAACAAATTATAAACAGTTAAACACAAACCTGTAATCATTCCTTGCCTAATTTTCACAAAAAAGCACACACTTGTTTTAAAAAGTGTCTGTACTGTCTTCACCCCAGCTTTAGGTGCATGTGGTCCCTAATTTGTTCACATATGACCTTGCTGTGACCTCAACTTTGACATCATGACCTTCAAAATCCAATCAGTTCATCTTTTGCCTCAAATACCCAAAGTTCTGTGAAATTCCATCGACTGGTTTTAAGACATCATGCTAATAACGTAACATTTTTCTGCACATGACCTTTTGACCCCAAAACGTGAGGCGTTCATGCTTGTCCCAAAATGCATCAATGCTGAAAGTCAGATGAAAACAGGTCCAACATTCTTCAACGTATTGTGTTAACAACATTCAGGACACACAGACTCACGCACACAGAAGCAGACAAACCAACGAGCAGCCAGAAAACATAATGCCACCAGCCACACTATGTTGGCGGAGGCATAATAATCTCGACGAATATATTCATTTGGTCGAAAATAATTGCTAGTTAAAATTCATCTGAACGACCATTCATCTGAGGCCTTGTAAGACTCTCAGAAATATCTTGGTACATCCGAAAGACAAGGAAGAGACAGAACAGACATCAGAGTGTGTGTACAAAGTTCCATGCGCCAGTTGTGAGAAAATTTATGTAGGGGAAACAGGAAGAAAACTCGGCGTCAGGTTGCAAGAACACAGAACGGAAGTTGAGTCAAAAACCAAGCGAGCCTTTACCAGAAGTCAGCGCTCTAGCACTGCAGCAGAGTTTAACAGATCGGCTCTCACCGACCATGCTGTGCAAGAAAACCATGTGATAAACTGGCAGATGCTTCGGTGATTAACAGGGAATCGGATAGATCCGTTAGATGGATTAAAGAGGCCATACATATCCGCAAGGAAGGACTATGAGCAATGAACCGCAAAGAAGGTAGCTACCAGCTCAGTCACGTGTACGACTGTTTTCTTGGCACATCTGCTACTTACTGTGCCGAGAACCGGAAGAAGAATTGATATTTCACTCTTCGGATGAAGACTTCCGGCGAAAGTCGAAACGTCAAAGGTATATTAATTTTCTGGTCGTTCAGATGAATTTTAACTGGCATAATAATCTGTTTAGCGGCCAGTCTCTGCTTACAGCAATCCCCCAGACTCCTAGATGGAGTTTCAGAGAAAGAGAAGGAAAGGGAGAAAAAAGAGGAGAGGGAAGGGAGAGGAACGATAATGGAAAGAAAGAGGAAAAGGAAAGGGGGAGGACCCGCAATATTTTGACCAAGTTTACGCCAACGGTGATGCTTCATGGTGGATTCCCCAACTGGGTGTGGTTTATTAGTATGAGCTTAAAACTACAATTTTACGTTAATTTATACACATCAAAACTTCATATATCAGGAAACACCAAAGAGTAACTAAAATTCGTCTAGATAACTAGATGACAAAGCATTGATGTGGATGCTCAAATGTTTGAGCTTGCTGTGACCTTGACACTGACCCATCGACCTTCAAGACCCAATCAGTTCATCATCTGTTAAGTCAACTACATCATCAACCAAACTTTGGTCAAATTCTGTCCACTGGTTTGTAAGACATCGTGCTAACAGGTGCACATCTGGATGTACGGACACACACGAAAGCATGCATTCATGGACAGACAAACCCGAAAACATAATGACTACAACACACCTATCTGTGGGCAGAGGCATAAGAAGTACACAAACGTTGGGAGTTCAACAGTTACAACTAAACTGCATCAGTATAGTATACATTTTTGTTCTAAATTATGCCATATATGTCGTTCAGCACGACACAACTGTTGATGAATTTAAAAATAAGCAACAAACCATCAAAAAGTGGAGACCCCGTCTTGTAGAGGTGTGTTGAATGAATGCGTGTAAATTTATATAGTGCCTACTGAACACAGTCCTCAGAGGTGCTGGCAGCCAATAGATGGAACGTTGTAAACATGACGTTCAGGAGGATATAATTCTGATTCATAATCTCCATCTGTTGAAAAGGTATAATGGAGCAAATTTAATACAGGTATTTCCAGACAAAGGCTTTAAACAGAGAGGAGATTTGCATTGTCAGAATCACATCTTCACTGGACGTCATGTTTACAACACACTGCAGTAACGTAAGTGCATAAATCTCTCACAGACATGACACAATTATCTAGAATACACTTATAAACAAACGTCCGGCTTGACTGTAACACGTCACCAAGTTTACCTTCATACTCTTCCTCATCCTCTAGGTCCTCTGGAACAACCATGTTCATGAGGCAGAGAACTTCTGTCGGCATCGTGCCAGCTTGTACCACCTGATCCATGTTGAGTCCGGGTATTTGCATGTTCATCATTGCATTCTGCATCTAGCAACAGACAACAACCACATATTCAGTCCCAAGTTCAAAGTCAAGTCAATGTCATCGCTAACAGCACTATTTGACAACCACAAACAACTTTCTCTCTATGTTTCCTATTTTCTTCAGTGGTTTGATGCAGTAAGCTGACATGAACACCATTAGGCATATAAACTAGAAAGTCTAACTCGACACGAGACATCGAGTACTGTATGCCTCTGCCCATACAGTAATGGTTCTAGCATATGTCATTCCACCGTGACCTTGTGACCCCAAAATTTAACACATTCATCTCCGTCACATAATACATCATTGGTGTAAGTTTGGCGAAAATCCGACTAATACTTTTCAAGACAGCGTGTTAACAAGCCCAGAAAGTGCTGTTTCCAGCATACCTCATTCCACCTTGACCTTGACTTTTGACCTTTTGACCCCTAACTGTGAAGCATTCATCTCTGTTCCATAATACATCGCTGATGTAAGTTTGGTGATAATGTGTCAAATACTCTGCAAAACATCGTGTTAACAATGTTTCGGGACGCACACACGGATGCACGCACAGACGAACAGGACAAAAACATTATGCTTCCGGCCACAATACGTTGGGCGGAGGCATAAAAAACCTGCAGCACCATGCAGCAGCAATTGTTCAATGTTCTCAAAGTCCCGGCCTAACCTGGATTAACTCCGAAGAAGTAGGCCGGATAAACAAAAACCAAAAGCAGTTGTACTAATGTTTCATAGTCTTTCTCTTCTCCGTGATAAGCCCACGTACTGGTAAAACAGTTTCACACTTCACCTTCTTTTGTCATCCAACGTAAGGGTCACCAATCAGAATTTCAGCAGATTTTATGTCATGATGAAGCTACTAGTGATAACAGGCAGACATGCTACAGCAAAAAGTGCAGCTTGCTTGTCGTGTGCACAGAAAAACCAACATAAAACGTTTAACTCTCAATATTAAGATTTTTTTAACGATGAAAAACTCTTATTGCTCAATAGGTGTAGCACTCCAAATTGACCCAAGCAGGCATAGAGATGCTGCCACTGCTTGATTTTTACTGGATACTGGATATCTGCAAGTGTTGTACGAGTATAATGCAACCATGGAATTGAGAAGGTTAAAGACTAACAAAGCATCAGATAAAGCAAGACACAATGGAGAATCTGGTCCATCGTGTCATTGACGCGTCTTGACAACTTGACATGGAATGAACCTACTAGGTATAAGACAATAACAAGGATTGATTATGATGACAACAGAGATGTCTAATGAACTAACACTGCCAGGGTTCTTGCCAACACTTGCTCTCTGAACAACCAGCTTCTTGTCACCGAGCTGCATTCCATTCAGCCCTGCACAAGCCTAATTAACAGACAAATGACAACCAATATTAAATAAACACCTTTACGCACTTTACTGTAAAGAAGCACTACTTCGGGCTTTTGTTTAACCTGAAAACTTTTCCACTACGCCAGGTTAGGCGAGGTCCCTAAAGGTAAACTTTTGGGAACTGCTGGATCAGGACCTTTTTACAGGCCGGATTCCCTTCCTGTCTCTCAACCAAGTGTCAAAGGACTCAAGGGAAACTGTACCATAAGTAAGTTACAAAAATTTATTACCGCTGTAGTGATGATGTCATTACATCTGCCAAAGGAAGGCGGTTATGTTTTTAGGTCCGTTGGTTTGTTTGACTGTCTGCTACACTACTAAGACGTTATGAATGGACTTTGATGAAGGACCATGTAACAAGATTTTGGTGGCGATCTGGAACATGATCTGAATCCACAAAACAATTTTTTTAAAGAAATATTCAGCAGATTGTATTAAGTAAGTTTTATATTCGCCAGGTGGCAGCACTAGTCTTGGCAGAGGTTTGTGCTGCCCAGTGCTTCTAGTTATTTGCTGACAGTCAACAAGTGAAAACAGTGCACAACAACAGTACTTCTTGCACAAATAGTTGAGCAGATCAGTCTATTAGAAAGTAATCATGAACAAACTGAAAGAATAAACAGATGTTAAACATTAACATAAATTTTTTTAACATATGTTCAAGTTAAATTAATATTTATGTTATCTTGCGATCACTCCTCTAACGCTGTGATGCTATCTGTTGGGTGGCAGTAAAGGCATCCAGCCTGTAAAGACCGTGCTGCAGGAATTTCAATGTGTTTGCCCTGAGACCCGACCACACTGGAATAACTCCAGATAAATAGGCTGATAAAACGAAAAAAACAGTATTTGTCTATCATTGTTTTAATGCTTAATAGTAAGAAAGAAATCAACTGCTGGCTTTCATGCAAGTCACCGACAACAGCATATCTACATGACGCATATTCAAAGAATCGCAACAGAAATATTACAGCACACCGAACTGTCACATAAAACAACTGGCCATTACTAGCGAGTGAAACTCAAGTTTCACGCTACCTGATCAGTGATATTTGGATCAAGATATTCGCAGAAGGCAAATCCTTTAGACAGCCCAGTAGCAGTGTCCATAACCAGATTGAATGATCGCAGCGGACCGAATGACGACAGCAACTCTTTTACCTGACAGTAAGCAATAACTCGTGTGTCAACTACTTGTGTTATAATGATTATCTATGTATAGTGCACACATTTTATGTGCTTTTGGTACTATACACTTGACTAGCAATCTTATACTGCAATTTCAGTCAATATGGAAAACAGCATCTAGTGCAAACTATCAGTCAACCGAATGCCACTACAACATATCTTAACAAACTGCATCATTGTAATCATTCGTTATGTTCCACTAAATACTACGTATCTCGCACTATACACACTCAGGAATTCACTTTCGTTGTTGTAGATGTCCAATTCAGTCTGTTTAACATCCATGTGCAAAATCATACTAGCCAAACAATACTGATTTCACTATTCTGTAAAATTCTTCATATTGCAATCTGCTCCCAAAATGCTAAATGCAGACAACACACGCACCAATTAACACACATACATGTAAAACAGAAAGGAGAAAAGATGCAGCCTAACTGGGATACGACAACAACCGTCTTCAAAATTATCGTGTATCCAGCTACATTAATTTACATTAACAACAACAGCTATGTTGTACAGGTTGAGACGGATGTAGGACACACATGTATTATGTAAGACAATCACATACTGATAATGTGTCCGTACCTGGTCCTCATTCAGGTAATTCGGTATACAGCCAACAAATATTTTATGCGGTGTGTCCTGAACGATTGTTGAAACGATGCCTACAGAACACAACAAGGAAAAAATAATTTGGCAATAGGTGGCATCAATACAAACTGCAGGTTCCGAACCAAAATCTCCCTTTCCCGTGGGGACCGGGGCTCGTCGATGTTACTTGGGACCACAAGAGTGTCCCTGCCAAATGGCATCTCATTCCATCTAATGGCTTCTGCAGGGTGCAGACGACCCACATACATACAACACACACATATACACACACGGACGGACAGACCACGCTAAGGTAGCATCTGCCACAATAGGCAGAATTGTTTTCAGTGATGCTGTCTAAAAACTGGCAATGACAGCAAAACTAAAGGCATTATCACAATTTCAATACCAAAACATCTCATGTGGTTTATCAGAAAGAAACAGCACAGAACCAGTCTATGTCTAGCGATACATGGTGAAATGTATTATAATCCACAGACTCCATAATGTGTACAAGCATACTTTAAAAACCAAACTCTTTGACACAGCCTACAGTGAACATCAACACTCAGCCTAAATCAGCACTGGGCCTAGTCTCTGCCATGATGCACCTCTGATTCGCTTGCGATAAATGGTGCTACACAAGTGCTGTGATTTGAGTTGTGACTGCAACACTGTGATTGAGACGGTCAGTGTTCAATGAAACTTTCAATACAGAAACTTTCAATACATGTCTAAAGATTAAATTCTGAGAAGTTTACAACTAAAAAGCTCGCCATGGTTGAAAATCTTGGACTTGCCGTTGGAGCTTCGATGCTACCTGTTGTAGTTCCAGAGATGCATTTCCCATTTTGCCGGCCATATTGCTATTTCCAGCAGTAGACCTCTGTTGCAGTAACTTGCCGACACTTTCTTTGAGCTCTCAATTATCGTAAATCCTTGACTGTTGGAATTTCAACAGAGATATAAGTATTTTGCATTTGCACAGTACAGTTAAATTTAGTGCATCACGACACCAGAGTACAATCAACTGAAGCATCAACAGTGCCCGTGAATGTCATCAGTCATCAACTGTCATCAAGCAAGCTCTATGACAATATAACAGTGGTTCCAGTAAGCTGAATTAAGCACATCAACTGAATAGATAATGCAATACAGAACCGAGTAACAACTGGCAGATGTCTACATACCAGGCACAGCCGCTGGCGCGGACTCACTCGTGATGCCTGGAAGTGCTTGGTACTCGCGCGGCCGACGCAGCTTCAGCAGCTGACCCTGGAAGTTGATGCCGTCAAACGCCAGCGCATTTGTGCACTCATCCACCGACCGAAACTGTACATCAATCATTATCGTCATCATCATCATCGCCATCATCAACAACCAGAAGCAAAATATGTGCAAAATATACTGATACAGTGACATACAACCATATTATAAATAAAAAGCTAACTAAAGAGCACTGGATACAGCACATTACCTTCGCCGCCGAGATTAATGCAGCAGATACACACACAGACAACGCAACGCTAAGCGTCACAATACCTTCTCCTCTTGCTAAGTGGCGGTGAAGGTAACAATTAATATCAATGCCAGACCTCTTGTATCTTGTAATTCAACAAGACAACAAGAGGTCAGGCCCAATAACCAATACAGTATGAGATCCTTTCTGCAATTTCAAGATAACACCAATGATTGCGACCTTGTAAACTCGACCTGTGACTTCTACTTCTCGATCTTATTTTTCTTTCAGTTTTTTTCCGTTTTCAGTTTTCTAAATCGTTTTCCTCTTCAGTTATTTTTAGTTCCTTGCTCCTATCTACTCCTATCTACCCCATTATTGGTTTGTTTCTTGGTGAATCAGCCTCATAATATAACCGTTTGTTTTCAGTTTTTAGTTTTCATAAACTTTTAGTTCTTATGCGCTAGACTAAACTGGCAGGTCCTGTCAGTTTTTGAGTGCAATCTCTGTATCATATCATATCATATCATATCATACAGCTTGTCCCTGTGTACAGTGTCAGGCTACAGAATATTCGTTCACCAAATCTAAAATCTGAGTAAATACCATTAGCAACTGCACCACATTAGCACTGCATACAAATTACTATCAACCACATTCACAGTCACCATTCTCAAGGCAATATTTGATACTTTTCTCAAATATTCCATATTCCAGTCGCTCCTCCCTCAGTGGTCGCCTCCATGCACAGATGAGACAAACTACCATTAATCATCATGGGTTTGTTTCTTCCAACAGCCAAAACATTTCTGTTTACAATTCGCAAAGGCAAAACATCGAATAAATTCCCATACAATTACCTGATCTTATTCACACTGCCTGACAAATCCACACTTTCCGAGATTTCAAACAACAGAAAACAACAAACAACAATGACATCAGTTTGACAAATGTCAGCATGATGAGCTAACTGACCTCGAGGAAAGCGAAGTTCTTGTCGAGGTTGACCTGACAGGAGATGATGGCATTGCCGTCAGCCTGAGCCATGCCCGCCATGTTCATCTGATTGTTAAAGAAGTCCATCATTGCATCCTGAGCATTGCAGTCACAACACAATGTAGCTTCAGTCACATCGCAGCAGATTCTAACCGACGCTAACAGTTCTACGGAGACAGACTCAACAACAAGCATATAATCCATCATAAGATAACTGTTTGTAACCAGCAACCACTCCTTTATTAACTGCCTTGCAAACTTCTTTCACTTTAAAAGCCGAATACCATGTACTGCTTGGCATGTTTTGTGCTTTGTAGGTGACATAAACACACTGTTTCAGTTTACTTTCGTACTTCTCTAATTTGGTTGCCACGCGTCGTGCTTAAGATCGTAGATTACGCGTATCTACATAACTACTAATTATAAAGATACTGTGAATAATGATTAATTAATCAGTGACTTTCTCAAAAACTAACTACACAAATTATTCAATTGTTACCAGACCTAAAAATACTAGATGAAAGAACCAATAAATTACTGATACTTCGCTTTAACATAACATTAAGAGCAACATAATGCAATCACAAGATATACCTTGCCTGAGTGACTGCGAGATAAAAAGGTATAACAAAGCGCTAAGTATCTGAGTTACTCAGACAGAAAAACTCCAGCAAATTTTACTGCTTCAGTAGTCAATGCATTGAACAGATAATACAAAATTCCAGGTATTAAGTTACAAACTGCAAATTTATGCTCACATCATTGCATATTTTACCTACAAATTTAAAAAAAAATATTAGAAATGTCACTCACGATTATTCCAAATTCTGACATCAACTTCCTGTAGCAAGATTGTACCTACTGATAACCAAAATTCAATAAATATACGTGCATAAGTGGCGACATAAGTGACATCTAACGACAACAAACGATACCTCTGTGACTCCAAACGGAATGTTGCCTACATAGAGACGGCGCGCTTGCCGACTGATTGTGCTACCAGCAAATGGGATATTTGTTGATGTGAGATGAACTCCAATACCAGCTGTCTGCATTGGCGGAGGCAAGCCCATTGTCGCTAAATGCACACATAACACAACTTGTAACATCATACTTAGAGCAGTTCAAATACTGCAGACTCGGCCTTCCTATCTGATCATGTTGTGAACTTACATCAGCTACAATTGGACAACGAGATCTTAGTCAACTGGCCGACGTCATATAATGCACACACAACAGCAACAACAAAAGACAAAACCAATGAAAAGCATGCAGCAAGAAGCAATAACTAATAAAAATAAAAATAACTGAAAAGAAAACAATGACAGTTATCAGAATAACAATTCTCTTTATAGTGACAACATCACACAGGCTGCTATGCATGCATGATGCTACATCTAGAGTAGTCCTAATAATTCTCATAGTAGCAGCAGCAGCTGTATATCAGCATCATTTCTATGAATGTGACAATGCTGCAAAAATCTAATCTACTGCTGCATTCTAAGTTTAAACAAACTACGCTCTGTATGTCAACAACTAAATGAGTAATCCACACCAGACACAGCGGTTCATCTACTACTGTTACCACGTCTTTGGTTTTTGTCTAGCAGGCTTATTTTTCAGTCCTGAGTCAACCCAGGTGAGGCCTGGTGCCGAGGGACAACCTTTGGGACTGCTGCAGCAGGTGTCTTACAGGCAGGATGCCTTTCCTGTTGCCCAACCGACAGCATCGAGTACTGAATGAATATGACCAAGTATCATCAACGCAGGTACATGAAGAGTCTTTGCTCACCATTTGAAATTCCTCCGCCCGCTATCACTGAAACACAAACAGGTAAAACAAGCCACACATTACGGTACTTTTACTTTTACACGCAATAATAAATATGCGGAGACGATTTATTTGACAGCACGTAAAGTTGCCAACATTAAATACAAGGCACCATTTTCTACAACAGTTAGTGACAGCTAACAACCGCCACACTATTCACTGTTTTGTAAACCTTTGTCACTTTATAAGCCGAATCCTATTCATTAACAGTAGTTATACATCTACATGAAAAGCCAGCTGCATAAACAGTAGTCCTGCACTAACAGTACTCAAACATGCAATAATAATAATGATAAGAACAATGTGCTTGTCCTGTCACAGAGGTGAAAGATAGAAATGTTACAATACAATAGCCGGTCCCAGGCTATGGAACAGTTTATCGCCACATCTCAGAGATGCTGACTTACCATACAGTCGGTTCCGGCGGTCACAAAAGATATTTTTCAATTTGTTTGGATAGTGGGACCATGGTGCAGTGCGAACTATTTTAACTGCACCATCTAGAAATAATCTTACTTACTTACGGTACTTACTTACTAACATGGTGTGCTAACAGTTCAATATGCACACTGTTAACGCTGGTGCACTATGTGTTCTATTGCGCAATGTGATTGTATCTTTTTCACTGAACGTATCATCACTATTTTCTGGAATAATTTCATTTTCATAAAGCAATTAATGTAAGAAATGTAAACACATAACATCCTTCTAGTGACAGTTTTTCTACGGAACCCAGTCACACTGTAATTAACGAATGCTCAACGTACCGTCGGCAGCCATCATCGGAGGCAGACCCAGCGCAAGTGGATTGGCAACTATTGACATAAACAACAGCATAATACTAACAGTCAGCTCAATCACTATATAAACAATTTTAAATCAACAATCTAATAATTAATACAGTCCATTGCATCTACATCGTTGCCAGCGAGAAACCTACAGGCTTCACGCCAATACGGTACTATGTTGAATCCAGGAGACATTTTCACACATATCTCCTAAAAAACTGGACAGATTTGGATGAAACTTGGCAGAAGGATGAGGAATGGGGAAAGAGTAACCCCATAAAATTTTTGGCGAGATCGCTCCAGGAACCCGGAGAAAGGAGCCAAAAACTAATCTTTTCTTCGTGATGAGTACCATGCACTGGTTTAGTCACTTCCACTTCCACTTCAGTAAGTGTGAGTGACACAGTTTCAAAGTAATGTTTAGCATTTAGTTTAGCTTTGTCTGAAATGGAAGATGTGACAATTATTCAGGTGTTACAAATAATATTCGTAAAAAATTTAGAAAGAAATAACAATGATTAAAGTGTTCATCTGCACATATTGCAAACACAGCGAAGAACATTTAAATATTTAAACTTATCTAAACTCCAACAGTTTTCCTGTTGGAAAATCTTTGGAAAATCTTTCCCCCTTAAATCCTGAAATTTTGATTAAAATCTCTGTTTGTTGTCAAGAAAGTGCATTTTGTCTGCTGGGTCATTTAACATGGAGCCACACCATACAGACAAGTACGGGACGTATGAAATAACCAGCATTACCTTGCAAGGCTTTATACTGTACAGGTGTCATATGTTCATATCCCGGGGGAGGTACATCCCAGTATTTGTACGGCTTCTTCGGCTTTCGGCTATCTTTCCTGTCATCTCTAAAAGAAACAACAAAGCAAAAAGATTACTATTTCACACGCACTAGCACAGAGTGGTGCGACAAAAACCAGAATTTTTTTACTGGAAACACGAACGTGATGCACAAAACGAATTGTAAACTGCATACAGTACTTAGTACAACTCACATTGTGCTGCACTGTTCACAGTGATTTTCAAAATTTCCAACAATTGTAATTATGAATGACAACTGTTTGTAAACACTGCGACATTTGTGTTCACTGATCTTGACTATCTGTTTCTAGACTGCTGACAAGATGCCTGTGCAACATCTTGGTTTTCAAATTAAACTCTTTAATGTACCGGTATTGCATTTCACCGACTTAGTAGAAATTCTTTAATCTATGTTTGTGCATATACCTGTCATTTTCTACTCACAACCCTACTTTTTCTGTATAATGTCAGTAATGTTATAGATCACCAAACATTCTTTATCAAGTCCGACTTCTTTCTGCAGAAAGAAATTAAAAGCATTTTTACTATTAGTTTTCATACAGTTCATAGAACAAATGTCTGGTTTTCTCAATGAAACCCTGCAAAAACTGATGCCAAGAAACAACATGAAGTAAGTAAAGCAAAAACGTTGGTTGCACAGCAAAAAGCAACCTTCTCCTGTCTCTTGAACGAGATCTTGAACGACGTCGTCTGTCGCGGTCACGCTCGCGAGACCGACGATCACGACTACGACTGCGTGACCGCTTCCGCTCACGACGGCTCTCATGCCGACCTACAATTATTACAGCATTTCTCAGTCTCTCGACTATGCAACTCACCTCACACATTTTGCACTCACTGAGAAGTAGTCGGGATTTGCAGTTGGGAGCAACAGTACTTGAAGCTGTTTGCATAATATTCATCTGTAGCTGTCAGATGCAGTATTGCTGTATTTTAGCACTGTTAAGAAATAGGAAAAAATACCGTAAACTGTACAAGGGCAATCACACCCACTGCCACCTGGCCACATCCACATTTGTGCTCATGCACAATAAATTTGGCATCAGTTGCTTGACAAATCACAATCATGCAGTTACGACATGCACCTTACTGGACAGACAAAGAACACAATTACTGAACAGAATCAAAGAGCAGTGCAATGTTTAGTGACCTTGCCGCCCACACAAGATTTTTCTCGATGCCCATGCCTTGCCTTCACCTTTTACATGTTGTTTACAGTCTTATAATTATAAACAGAACTGCGGCCCTTTGCAAGCTCTGTGGCATCCACAACTGCAGATGCTGTGAAACCACAAATAAAGGTGCTAAAAAAGCATGAGTTCAACAAATAGGTATGAATAATAACTATAGAATGACAACTATTACTTCAGATGTCTGGACTATTTATACCACAGGCTATTCGTAGTTCGTACCATTGTACGAGTATTGCTCTATGTTGCCAGGTGGCAGTGATAAAAGAGTATATCCTTACTTTGTCGCTTATAGGTTTTTTATCAGATGTAAGTAACTGCTGGTTGCATTCATTCAGAATGGAAATGTTACACTCTTAGCCGGTAACAGGAACTTCTACTTACAGGAACTTTCACTTTGCATTTCCAAAATTTATCTGCTAGGCTTATTATCAAACTTTCATTGAAAATTTCGAAGCCTGTTACATTTCAGTAATTTACAGCATAAAATGTACATCTTAGTCATGGATTTATTACTACCCATATCTCTCACTCTCAGCAAGTGTGCAAGTGTTCACTTCATACGCATTTTGTCGCAGTAGTCGAGCTTTATGGAACAGAATTATTATGCCTGCTTGTGGACCTTATACAGTAACTGATTCTTATTCAGAGTGAAAGTTTCATGAAAATTTTGCTCTCGAGAATGAAAATATCATGATACTTTTGATCCGGGAGTAAAATTCCTGGGAGCAAAAGTCCAGCATTTGAACAGTCCATGGTATGAACTGCCCATGGTACAAATAATCCAGGGATAGTATGAATGGTCCAAGGTATGAATAGTCCATGGTACAGGTCAACAGCGAACAGGACGAGCGGCTGATGATGTATCGTTGTACACACTGTGCACACAGAGTGAAAGAAGTCTCTTCCCAGCCTGCGGGTCACTTTGTATGCAGTGCTGCAGAGAACATACTTATCCCAAATCATAACCCTAAAACTAACCCCAACCCCTAACCCCTCCTTTTTCAGCAAAATAAGTGTGTAACACACAATAAAAATTACACACCCACCCTACTTGAGCAGCCCGCCCAAACTTTTTTTGACTTCCATTTCACGCACACACGTTCCGTTACTATGTGGGGAAGAGGCTGCTTGCACTCTGTGTGCACTGTATGTACAAATAGTACGAATAGTCCAGGGTACGAATAGTCCAGGATGCAAATAGTCCAGACACCTGTACATTTTAGGCCACTCGCACTATTCGCACTGTGTGCACTTTTTAGCACGACATCGCATGGTACAAATTGCTAAATCTATTTTCCGTGAAATTCACGTCACTAGAAGCCTAGTTCCGCTATTTTCCATGAAGGGATACCATTCACTTTATAGGGTTAGGGTCAGTTTTCGTTAAACTCTATTATATTGAACATTTTCACGGCAAATAGCGAGTCGGTGTGATAACTTTACGTGAATTTTAATGGAAAATATCACCAAGCGGTACAAATAGTCCAGACCTTCGTTAATACTGTTAAGACCAAATTAACTTATATCGTTACGGGGGAGACCGAAGGGGTGAGGAATGCACGTCATTGTATAGCAACCACTGATGGCGGCGTCGTCTCTCCACAGGACTACGCTAGGCTAATGTATCGAGTATTACGACGGTTATATACAGCTTAGCATATACAGCGATGAGACAAAAAGTAAATATGTCACAGTGGTCATCATGAGTTGCGATCGAGGTGTTGCACCATTTAAAGCATTTCTCACCGGCGGACGGACAGTAATTCATAACGGATAGGAAATCAACACAAAAATTATGGCACTAATAAATTTGAAGGACGCATCGCATCTTTACAATTCTTAAATTTACATTCGTTTCTAAGCTCTATAATAATTAAGCATTATATATACTCTCGTATGCAGGTTCTCCATTCATTCTTATAACAGTATATGAGATAAAAACGCAAAAATTATCCACACAAAATGCCTATCTGCCAAAGAATGCTTAATTATATCTTTCACGAAGTACCGTCTAATTATTGCGATAAACCGAGCTTTGTCTTCAGGCCACTAAGTTAGTTAAGTTAACGTGGTTGAGACGAACGCAGGCTAATTGCCCCTCGATGTCCGGTATAATCAAGGCCACCGGGAATTCCCGTTCTGAAAGTCAAAAATTCCCCCCCCCCCGCTTAGTGTAAAAATTCC
>Ga0209679_1000414_pt1 | contig 15964 bp, 7 predicted proteins | sample WorMetHEROISLAND_4_FD_187408 | JGI IMG/M metagenome (GOLD analysis project Ga0209679, IMG submission 187408) | Marine gutless worms symbiont microbial communities from Max Planck institute for Marine Microbiology, Germany - Olavius sp. 2 HERON... ...
CCTTGCGAATTTTTCGACGACTCATACCTTGCCAGAAACTAGAATCATGGTGCTATCAGATGGTGTACATTTCACGATCCTGCTTTCGCTCTGCTAGGCACAATACCGGCGTGTGACAGACAGACAGACAGACAGACAGACACGTCGCTGTCGCAAAGACCGCGCTAGCATAGCGTCGCGCGGGTAAAAACCTCACTAAAATGTGAAAATAGACATTTCAAGTTTTCAATACCGCTTATTATTTAATTTTAAAACATTTTTACTGCACGATGCAGTAAAAATGCGGATGCACATAGTGCAAAGTGTGGTATTGCTATTGTTATTATTCTTACTAGCCCCATTCTGAAATATACAACTTAAACACAGGCCTTTCAATTGACATCACACAATAAAAAAACAAAATCCAAAGTTATAAAATGAAAATATCGAAAACATCCAATATATGTCGAAAATATCAAAAATATCAGAAATATCGAAAATATCCGATATTTTCGATATTTCTTGAAATAGCAGGAGACATGCCGGCCAGGGATGGAAAATATATGGAAGAAGAAGAAGAAGAAGAAGCAGAAGAAGAATTATCAGGGAGGGAGGGGGCCTGCATACATCCTGCATACAAAAATAACACTTAGGGGACCAAGTCGTACGTACGCGTTTCGGGTCTCTCTGAGGGGGTAAACTTGGTAAATTTGATGGGGGTATTGCATCATCTTGCCACCAATGGCATATGGCCACCAACATCTAACTGATTGTAAGTAAGTAAAGTAAGTAAAACGTGGATTTCTATAGAGCATACGGTTTAAGAAAACCTCTAATGAGCTGTTCCTTGATTGTTCCTTGAGCCGCGCCTTCCCTTCCAAAAATTTCATTAAAATCTATTCGTAATTTTTTGAGTAATCTAGCGGACAGACAGACAAACAGACTGAGGTGAAAACATAACCTCCTTCCTTTGGCGTAGGTAAAAAGGGGGAGCTTTAGCTGTCAGTTTGCACCTTACAGCATTTCCCGTCTGTGTCTTAAGGCCTGTTTCCACTACGGCTGCGCTGCGCTGCGCGTTGCAGCGATGTCGCGCTACATAGCGCTGCGCTAGCGATATCGCTGACTGTTGCTCGCAACGCGCAGCGCAGCCGTATAGTGGAAACAGGTCTTTATAATCGTGGATTTGTTGTGTGCGCATGCGCAGGTGGCCGAGAACCGGCGGAAGTAGCGTTTGACGGCGACTAAGATGCTTGTCGGAAGTCGACGGTATGTGACGTCGACGGCGCGGTACAGAGCGGTGTCCGAGTCGACTGCTGATGCTGCTAGCGATGATGAAGATGATAAAGAATACGATGATGGTCGTGGTGGAGCCGCGGCCAGCAGCAGTTCGTACGAATCTTTCGGTACTTGCGACCTGCTGCTGAACCATGCTGACGATACTAGGCCTACACGCTCACATCCGTGTACTACAGGTATGCAGGTGTTTTTTGTCCATTATCATACGATCGGCGTATATCAGCCCTGATACATCGCTTGCGGACGGAGGACCCGTAAAAATGTGCTGCATCTATTGCCAAACGCAGAAAAAAATTTAAAAAAACGTTAAAAATCGTAAAAAACGTGATCTGAATAAAAAAACATAAAACCGTTTATTACATCTATGGGTAAGTTCGATCATATGATAAAGAGGTTATCACGTGGCTTTTTTCATGTTGGCCCTGTATCAAGGCTTCGGTCGATAACTACTATCGGCTACGCCTCGGGCAGTTATCGACGCTCAGGCTTGATATACGGACCGATATGAAAACAGCCGCGTGATGACCTCGAACTAAACTCTGGTATAGTATAGTACAGGAGTGTATAGTGGGGGTAGAGACACACCGGAACCGATTTTCCTTTACTTTTTGCATGCAGCCTGCAGGGTACGCATTCCCAGTATTTTGTGCCTTCGCCACTGTCAGGCGGTGCCGCAGTCATTATGTTTTTGTCATAGGTCCGTCTGTGCGTCCGTCCGTCCATGGTTTTGTTTCAGCGATGTCTGCGTTGTGGATTGATGGATTTTCTCCAGATTTTTGTCGCTAGTGCATCTTAATGAACTGATTAGGTTTTGGGGTGAAATGGTCAAAGGTCAAAGGTCAAGGTCCCAGTGTGACCCAATATGATAAAACTATGCACAGGGCCCAGCGGACAGAGGCGTACGTAGCTCGATGTTGTGCGTTGAGTTCTAACAGTTTTTGTGTAAAACAGTTTTACCTGAAACTCAGGCAATAAGTTACAAGCATCCGCGCACTTGTTTTAAAACTGCGTCCCTGCTCAAGTGTAAGGCCGTGATTGCATGTAAAACTGGAAGGCGCTCGTGAGAGTGCATAACTCCGCCAAGTGAATTTTTACAGACGCCACCTTTTCGAAAAATTTTTAACTGTTCATGTCTGTGCTGTCCCTGGAAACATGCACGTCAATTTGAAGTCCGTAGCTTTAACCGTTGTGGAGCTATTAGCATTTTAAGCCGAAAAAATTGGGGGTCACGTGACCCTGGCCATGCCCCCTTTTCGAAAAATTTTTAAAGGATCATGTTCGGACTGTCGCTGCGTGCCAAATTTGAAGTCCGTATCTTTAACCGTTTTAAACTGGTGTGATTGACAGGTCTGCTCAGCTGCGCACACACAGACAGAAACACAGACAGACACATCGAACGAACACATCATCTCCGCCATTCACTTGGTTCACTTGGCGGAGATAATAAAAATTTAACGTTGCACATATGTTTTAGACGTCCTTGACTGCCGGTGATTAAAACATTTTTATTTTACTTGTATCCACCGCCTAATATGCTTTGTTGCCGCTTTCATCACGTTAAGGCGCTTTAGCGGGCCGCTGGGTGGCGCAACGACATAATCGCGGCTGTGTTGAAACATTTATAACATGTACACGACGACGCATTAACGGCAGTAAGCTGACACAGCCATGTAAGTCACTCAAGGCCGACTGAACATGCTGGACAGTGATGTACTGAAAGCCAAGGTGAACAGAGAAACTAATGGGTGTGGTTGGACACCGAAAAACACTGGAAACGACAGCTTTGCTGATAGGGCGTAAGTGACATTTTGCAGTGTATCTCAGCAAGTTATGAACGGATTTCGGTGAAATATTTTGGAGGGGTGGGGCCATTTCTGGCAACAATGCGGATCACAGTCCGGACCCGACTCCAGATTGTGATCCGAGAGTGACAAATATATTAGATTTTGACTGGGTTTCGGATGCGGAAATAAACATATTGGAAGAGGTTTCTGTTCTCTGAGCCGTTCTGGTTATTATTATTATGTAGCTGCTCCCATCATTTGGAATTCCCTTCCCTTGGATATTCGAAACAGTTCTACCATATACTGTTTTCGCCGCCAGCTTAAAACCTTTTACAAAGCAGCTTTTCGGCCTCCTTAGTAGCCCCATCCCACCCCCAGCGCAACGCCTCAGATTCGGCTTGCCAATCGCCGACATTGTGCGCTTTACAAATTCATTTACTTACTTGCTTATTATTACATATTTTGAACTTGCAGTCATTATGGGCTCTGGCGTGGGACTCAGCAGTATAGGTAGCTGTCCAGTTGATGATGTTGATGATGATGATGGTGATGTGTGAATTGTACAGGGGCCAATATGACCAAGAGCCAGTCAATGCCGTGTCATGTGACCGCGCTACCGCCGGATCCATTTCCTGAACTGTCTCGACATAAGATGCGACTTTACCGCTTCCAGGACATGGATAGAGCCGGAGACCAGGCTTCCACATCTGGGACGTCGGAGGCAGGACGAACCTCACCTAGCCCCATGTCGAGTACTACTACAAGTAGTGATGTGTCGGCGAGCGAAACGTCCTCGGCAACTGACGGTGTTACTCAGGTCATACTTTATGACATCAGTTAGACCTGCAGATTTTTAGTTACTTGCTCAGTTATCAGAAATCTTAATCAGTTTGAAATCATTAATCATTTCTTTCAGTGCTTTCATAAACTTTTACTTGTTCAGACTCCCAGGGTATTGCCCTCAATGTCCCATTGCAATTTTACTTTGAAGATTTTTTATTTCAGTTTTTAGATTCAGTTCTAATTCTAATGATTTTAATCATTTTTGTTCGATTTTATTTCTAGGACACAAAACATTTTATTTCACACTTCATACAAAACACCTGAAACAGTCACTGCATTGTATCGTATCGTATCGTATCGATGCAGAAGACGCAGGCTGTGAAGCCTCTAAGCCTTCATCTTTGTGGAACACTTCGTACAACAAAACTCTAATCAATTCTGACACCCACTTCTATTTCCGGTTCCGGTGTTCACATATTGTTAGCCGTTGTCAGCAAATAGGCGAAATGGAAAATGTAGATGGGCCATTTTTACATTATGATATGCTTCAACAGTTGAGAATATTTTTGTTGGGATTTTAATTTTAGTTCTGGGTTCTAGTTTTTCTTCGGTTTGGTTGCATTTTTTTTGTTCTTAGTAAGTTCTTGTTTGGGAAATATTTGAATTCGTCAACTTTAGTTCTCGTGCACAAAAGGCCAATCATTTCGGTCTTCTTCATAAAAATAACACTGTGTTGTCGGCATGCCTGTCCGTCTCACACTGTATTACTGCAACGTACCCAGTTAGTCAGCTAAATGCTAATTCTACATGGTGAGGCATAATTACCGGAGCCCCTAGCACCAAATAGCAAAACTTCGTTACTACTGCACTGTTTTTCGGCATAAAAATTCTCACGACTAAGCATGAGAATGCTGCATGCAGTGTCACTAAATTTACCCACTTTACTTACTGCCTTTACTGTGTAATGTCTGCATCAGCGTGACGTCTTTGGGACGAACTGGATCTGCACGTTATTAATTATTACTTTAGTGTTTTTATTTTGTTCATGTCTGCAGCTGCGGTTTGTCATCTGCATAATAAACGAAGATATATATATTAATACGGCAGTCAGACATTGGCACACACGTCTTCGTGTGCGTGTTAAAGCGGAAGGCGGACACGTTGAACACAAACTAAGCCAGTAGTTTCAGAGTGTTTTTGCTGCTTATAACAGCATAGTTTACCAGGCATCTCTGGTAAATTTTATCAATTTTTACCCCGCCCCCGACGGGGTATCGTTTTCGGGCGATTTCTTTCTTTCTTTCTTTCTTTGTTTCTTTGTCAGCAACATTACGAGAAAACGGCTGGACCAATTTGCATGAAATTTTCAGGGAAGGTGTGGAGTGACCATGGGACGACCTGATTACATTTTGGGTCACTTCGGGTAAACGGGTCGGCGGGTCAAAGGTCAATTTGTTTGTTATCAAAATTACTGCCAGTGGAATTGGACATCTCGTTTGCACTCGCGTGGTGAAGGCCTAGTGTGGCTGATTGGGTGGTGGTATGTCTGTGTGCTGCACTGCGGGTCCAATTGTTTGCTACTGCGGGAAATGGATGGCCACATAATGCGCCACAGTATCATTAGCTCATGCCAATCAGCTGCCACTTGCTATAGCAAGTACCCGACCTTTACCTTTACCTTCGGTGGCTGATGGTGTACAGATGCAGTTGGTGTTTCACAATGACGACCAAAGTTCACACACGCTGACAGTGGACAGTTTGATGACCGTCGCGCAGGTCTGTGACCAGCTCATCCAGTGCAACCATGCCGTTCATAGTCCTCACTGGACGGTTGTCGAGCGGCTCGGACGATACCAACTCGGTCAGTTGAACTCAATTTCACCTGCCGACAATCTCTCGTTAATTGTGGGCGTCTCTCCCCTGAAGCTCTGATCAGTTTTATCTTTTTCTCTCCAACCCCCAGAGGCTCCCTGCCTTATCTGTTGGTCGACAGTTGTTTTACTCGATCATTTTTGTCATGGGACATTTTCTGTTTCCGGGAGACTTTTTGATTAGAGTCTGCATCTGTGGGTATGTCTGCTGGCACCCTTGATCCTAACGATGGGTGGCATAGTGGTGATGGCGTTATTAGCAGTGGCGTCGCCAGGATATGGTGCGAGGGGGCACGAAACCAAGAGAGTAATTTTACTGGATAGGCATCCACATGGAGTCAAATGTCAGAGTTTGTGCGGCTCAGAAGTGACCTGAAAAATTAAACATTTGGAAGTCGAGGGTGCACGTGCCCCAGTGCACCGTAGCTGGCGACGCCAATGGTTATTAGGCCTGTCAAAGAACTGTATACTGAGAACTTGCACAAGAGGACTTGATTTGACTTGAATTAAACGGTCAGAAGATAAGGTCATGAGGTCAACACATGTTATATACGGCAAAAATGATATAAAGTTGCTGATGTATAGTAACCTGAGCCTGATGAATGTGTATGCGTCTTGCCATGCAATGCAGTGATGACCTCTGAAAGCTTTAAGTTCATGTTCCTCCACCCTTGCGGTAGACATCACCTGAGCTGTGATGATTGTCTGGAGGATACGGAGGTGGAAAATTATCGGAATTGTTCTGTGCTAGCAGACGCATGAGCATTTTTTACAGGTGTACTAGGGTCTGCAGATTTAGGTTTAGTTCAATCACGTGCCCTGATTCTGTTCATTCTGTTCATTGGCGCTGTATAAATCATTTACTTATTTACTTACTTTAGTTTTGGGTTCTTTGTACATTTTGCATGATGTGATGAGAGGCATGTAAAAGTCTACCAGTACTTACTCACTTTAAGGTCAAGAAGTCGTGGTGAGTGGACGTGATCTTTACATTGCAGGGTAGTCTGCATATTGTGTCAGCCATCAGGGCTGTATATATTCTTGCTAGAGCAGAAAGTCTAGCCCCGATTTTTGCGTCTCTCAACAACCAAACATGCGGCCTGTTACCCAGTAACACGTTTGTGTTAGTTTATTGACTTTATCATTTATTCATCTAGCAGCTGTCACAGATGCATTGAGACACAGTCAGTGAATGTTTTTCATTACGTCTTGTAAACGAACTAATGTATTCACATTCTGTGGAGAAAGAGATAATCACTGTTTGTTGACAATAAATCCAGCTGAGCTGGTGAGTCGTTATGTGTGAATATGTGCCAAGAGCTGTCGTGTATTAATTTCCTTTCATGCTGAGTGAAGCATAAACTGAGTAGTGTTAATATAGATACGTAGCATACTGCGGAGAGCTGACATTGCTGCTGATTAGAAATATCAATGCCGTCCTCCTCAGGCAACAGATGTTTCATCAAAATTCAACAGTTAAGTTTTTTAATCGTTGAAAATTTCCTACGTGAATTATCGTTAATTAGCATAGCCCTACTTTATTTGGATCTGGCTTGTTCCAAGAGCTGAAAGTAGACGTATCCATTATGTGTCTTGTTAGAACGAGGTATCGAGCACCATGAGCTCATCTGTCAAGTCTACAGTATGTGGACTCCGGCTGATGAAGGCCGGTTTTATTTTCGGAAAGACTTCTCCAAGTATGAACTCTTCCGCAATCCAACCGTAAGTCTGACCTGTGCTTACACTGTGCATACTTATCTAGGCAGCTGTCAGAGTTTGACGAATAGCGTAAGCATATGGTACACATCTTGTGCAAGATATAATAGTCTACAGTTATGTATTTTCTGGCTAATGTAAGGTTTATGCATATATTCAAGGGATTTTGTGAAAAGGAGGCATGAAACAACAGTGGGATCGTGTTTTAACACATGTACTGCACATTGGCATAGCTTAATGTTATTTGCTGTGTGTGTAATAAATTAGCCGGTTCATTGGACGTAGGTTTCAAATGTGACGGACTTAGGTTTCGGTAATTATGGCGATAGAACATAACCTAGCTGTGAAGAAGTGTATAGCTGACGCCATGTTTTTAAGTGGTAGTTGAGCTTTTAGTTGTTACTGTTATTATTGAATTATTATTATTAATAATAATAATACTAGCACATTTGTAGAGTGCCATAGTGCCGTAGCTTCAGAGGCACTGGCGGAATAGGTAAGCTAGCTATATGCAATATTGAACAAGTGAGTTTTTAGCCTAGATTTAAATTCAGAGAGAATGTCACAGTTGACTACAGCAGGAGGCAGAGAGTTCCAGGTTGTAGGCGCAGCGCAGCTAAAGGATCGTTTCCTGATGCTAGTCCATCTGTTTAATCTTGTACTTGCAGCAATTTTTTCCGGAGCACATGGTTGAAACAAAGATGTCTTCCAGGGACGATGCGAGCAGCCTGTTGACACATTCTGAGAGATACAAAAACCTTCTGCTTCAGGTTCATAGCGCTCTGCATGTTTCCTCGTGGTTTGAAAAATTTATGACGGTAGTTACCTCGTGCTGTATGAGTCAGGTTGATGATCATGTGGTCAAATGTTGACAACTTTTCTGCATGCTTGCTGACTCTGTGCACTAAATTGTCGTTACAGACAAAAATTAAAGGCCCACTATTTTAAGTTGCACTCCCGATCAGCCAGTTGAACAGAGCCAGTGGCAATTTTTAAAACTCATATGTACATAAGGAGTCAAAATAAAACACCAACGCAGTCTTTTTGTGATAACTTTGGCAAATGTGGACTGAATTTAATAATTCTTTCACCGTTGCATTCTGCCGTGAATTCCGGAAGAAGCTTTTATACAGTCTGCCACCTCACCTCAAATCTGTTGCCGTATTACCTTGTGAAATTTGAATGTTCAACTGAACAACCATTCACCATAGTCATTAAGTTCAAAAGTGTGCAGAGTCGTTTATTTTCAGTAAATATCTACAGGGATGTCATGAGATGACATATCTATGCTGATTCATGTACAATGCTACAGTATGTGTTCAAAATATCCGCCATCAGCACGCAGGCTTGCTTTGAGTTATGCATGCCACTTGTCAGTGGATGCATCAGTGACGTTGTTCAATGCTGAGCCAAGCGTTTAACCGATGCTGTTCCAATTTATTGCGCTGATGTGACGTCAAATGACGTGAACTGCACTCAGAAAAGACAATTAAGCTAAAATAAATCTATCAAACAGCAATACATGCTAATTTGTCATTTCAAAACGAAATTATTATCTTATATGTAGATTATCCTGGCTGATGTATGAACAGTTGTACAGTTGAACATTCAAGTTTTGCAAACTAACACGACAACATATTTGAGGTGACATGGTAAATTTTATTCCGTCGTCTTTTTCCTGCAGTTCATCTCGGAATGCATGAGTAAAAGAATTATTAAAATTGGACCACGTCAGCCAAAGTAATCACAAAAAGACTACATTGGTGTTTTTTTTTGATTCGCGGTGTATATTGTTATACCACAGATTTTCCTCAACACTTACATCCCAAACACTCTAAATACTTCTTTGATATTGGATATTGGATAATGGCTGGCATCTGGCTTTATGAATCCTAAATGCTCCATGGTCAGATTACGACATTTGATGACGTCATTTCCTATCAGTGTTCAGGAAAACGCAGAAAATTATGTAATAAAGTACATTAATACATGGTGAAACTGTGTTTACCGGTAATGACAAAATCCCGCCAGCTGCTGTGAGCTTGTATTGAGCACTTAGTTGTTGAGTAGATTAAGATTGAGCCATTATTTATTATTTATGGCCCATAAATGCTCTGTTGCCAATGACGAAGCCATTTAGAAGCAATTTCCATGATTTTGTGGCTGCCTGTTTGCCGCTGGTAACGTCAAACAACCACGAGGTATTTAATGTGAAGCTGATGCAGGTGTGTAATGGGGGCACCGTACCTGAATTACTGGGGGCTACGTCAGGACAGCTCACATTTCAATTCATTTTGGCCCACTCAAACGTTCGCCCCTTAAAGCACCCCATGAAATGGAGTATATTCTTAAGTAATCTGATGAGATGGACGTACGTGATGATGATAAAGGACCACCGCTTCTTTACGATGAATTTGAACAGGCATTGGAAGAACTGGAGAATAAGAAAGCAACAGGGCAGATGGCATACCAGCAGAATTGTTAAAGCACTAAGTCTGGTTGACAGTTTCAGTCACAAGTGGGCATCCAGTTGGACAGTCTAGCAGTATACTCTTATAAAACAGCAAGATTCCTGTAAAAACTAATGCCTGGGTTCCGAGGTCCGGTTTTCTGTCCTTTCTCATTTGGCATCCCAGATACAGAAGGATAGCGGTATGTTGACTGCATGACCTTGACCTTTGACCTTTCAGCCATGTAAATCTTCAGTATTTGTCAGTTTGGGAGCAGGAGTGTTTCCTCCGAGTTTAAAACTCGTGCAGCCATCCATTGGTCAGTTATAGCTGATTTGTTATGTATGAGCATTGTGAATGTTGAACTGTTGATGATTTGGCCTGAAATAGCACGACCATTTACGGTTTTTGTGGGGAATCTGTATACCACATTTGAACAACTTTCTGCAAGTTTCCGTTTTGGCAGTGGCTGCTTGCAGAGCTGCTCTGTATCCATTGTGAACAGAGCCGTTTAGATTAAGCAGTGGATAGGGCACGGCCACTGTGACGTCGTTCAGTAGGCGGAGACACCACTGAACTTCTGCTGTGCATATAGTTGTTGATATATTAGATAAATTTGGCTTAGGGCAAGATCTAAGGTTAGGGTTAAGGTAAAGATTTGTAGTCAATGGCCATGTCCCTAGACATTGCATAATGGAAGTAGCTCTGTATGCTGCTGCCTGCCACTTTTGTGTTACAAGCAAGTAACTTACTCACTGGACGGACGGACAGACATACAGACAGACAGAGTACACTGAGCTACACTCAGTACAGTGTGTAGTGCTGTCTACCGTAGTATGAGCGGGTTGCATAGATTTAAATTTTGTGATGTTCTTATTGAGATCTCATCAACTGTTTGCTGAAATCGATATTTGTAGAATCTGTTGGCTAACCAGTGTATTCCAGACATCCAGGGTCACATTTACATTCGCGAAGGCAAGCGCTCGTGGAAGAAGTACTTTTGTGTACTTCGTGGATCTGGTCTTTACTGCTCTGTGAAGGGCTGCCAAAAGGTACGACTGTTTGACATCGTAACTTTGTTTACAGGTAATTCAGTGTGCATTAACTGCAATGAATTTTGTTTCTTTTGGCTATGATGTCATTGTTGTTGTGAAATAACTGAATATGTGGCAAGAACTGTCTCGCATTAATTTCCGTCCATGCCAAGTGAAGTGTAAACTAAATAGGACTGACGTACAACTGTAGTATAATGTGGCATGCCAAAAGTGCTACAGTGCTGATACATCAACACAAAGCCTCAACATCATGGCATATTTGTTCTGTCCTGTGACCATGCAGTGTTGCATGAATAGCCGTGGCCCATGAAATATGCCATTCTTCCAAACACTTGTGATTCGATTCTGCCAATAGCATCGGCATATTTTAGTTTGTTATACGAAAAGTATATTAATAATTATAATAACTAATTGTGTTAATAATAATTAAGTATCAATATGGTAGTTGATCTGATTGTCTGCAGGATCCACAATATCTCACTCTACTCTCAACACTTGACGATGTCGACATTTACGTTGCGCTAAGTGCAAAGAAAGTTCTGAATGCGCCGACAAACTACGGCTTTTGTTTGCGGGTTTGTCTTACTGCATGACATGATGTTGATTTACGAAACACTCCTTGTCACTACTGCTTCACCGTTACTATTGCTGTTGACTTATTATAGCAGTGTGGTAGCAAAATGTTGTCCCTAGTCAGGAAAACCGTCATCCTTCAGTGCTTTACCAAGGTTAGATTCGCCGAAGACTAACTAGAGACCAGCTGGGCAGTAATCAGTGAGATCAGTCCGCAAGAGAGAGAGGGGGATAAGCTAAGGAGGAAAAGACTTACAGAAGAGGTGGGTTTTCAGCCGAGAATGCAAGACACCATGAAATAGGTTGACAGCAGATCAGGGGATGAGGACAGAGAAGAGCTGTGTGTTGGATCATATGGTGTGTATAACAGCTAGCTTAAGCAATCTATATAATAAAAGGCGATGTGTTTGTTTGTTTGTTTGTTTGTTTGTTTGTATGTATCTATGTTCCGTATAGCCGGCCAAACGAGACCAAACTTGACACATGCACTCATGTCCACCCAGGGAGTGTTTCTGGCAAGGTCAATGTCAAGGTCATTCACGTATGCGTGCGGGACTGACAGAAGTACAAAACACCCGCAAAGCAACACCTGGCGAACGATGCTCACACTACGTCCGGACAACGGCGGAGGCAACACCTAGCGAACGATTACGAAACGCTGTCGAATTACAGGCGGGAGTAGAACTCCGTCCGGAGGACGGGTACTTACAGCTAGTACATCAATAAGTGCGGGCAAGAACTGTGAAACTCATTTCTAGACATCAAGCTGTATAGTATACACCCTACAGGGCCTACAGTCAACATTGTACCACCTAGTCAGTCCTTCACCAGAAAAGATCAAGTTATAGTAAACCGGCTAATGATTGGGCATTCCTGCCTTACTTACGTCCACCTTCTCACTAGAGATCCCCGAACATGCAATAGCTGCATTCATTCTCTTACAGTAGAACATATCGTAACAAATTGCTCAGACTATCAACACAATAGGAAAAAATACTATCCATACTCCTATCTACATGAAGTCTTCCAAGCTACCCCTGAGAGATCCCTGATCGCATTTATAAAAGAAATTGGCTTATATCATTAATTATAAACTACAGTAGGCACGATATAGCCAGTCGTGTGCTACAAGTGTCGTTAAGCCTCAACCAAATGTATTGGAACTTTTAGGTTTTAAAAAAGATCTTCTGGTGAAGGTGAAGTCGACAAAGATGAGTTACTACGGTCACGTTGTAAGGAAGCACAACAGTCTTGAAAAGGAAGTGATACAAGGTTGTACACCGGGTAGTAGAAGTCGCGGTCGACAACGAAAACGATGGACAGATGACATCATTGAATGGTCTGGTATGACCGTCAACGACGCAGCACGAGTGGCTGAAGACAGAGCTGAGTGGAGAGAGATCCTGCGCACTGCCAACCCTTCATGTGGAGGACGGCACTAGACGACGATGAAGCCTCCACCAACCAATCCTTATAGTGCGCCGTTGCTCTTAAAGTAGGGGGCGCAAAAGAAATATTATCTGTTACTGTTACTGTTTACTGTTACTACTACTATTGTTGGTTTGTGTTTAACTGGCCTACATCTCCAGAGTTACTTCACATTATGCTACATTGCTATTAAATCGTACCACATTGTTCGTGTTTCAGCCAGCTCAGGGTCAGTCAGATGTACGACAGATGAAGTTATTCTGTGTGGAAGATGAACAGGCTCGGATCTGTTGGACCACTGGAATGCGTTTTGTTAAGGTCGGTTAGTCATTTTGGCAGTATAATATGTTTATTTTTGTATTCTCATAGTTCAGTTGGGTGATTGGCGTGACGATGCAACATGGTCACTACCTGCAGGTGATGTAAAAGCATCTGCAAGCTTTCACTTGAATTGTTGTGGTAAAATAATCAGAATCTGCTGTTGGGACCATGTCTGTAACATAGCAGTCGCATCTTTTACCTTGATTGACAAATTCTCAGAACTGTTTACTCTTGCATACACACACAGGACAGTTCAGCGCCATCAGCGCTACCGATTCACTCAAGTCTGCATGTGACTTTGGCGCTATACAGATTGTTTTTACTTAGTTACTTATTATGAGAGTCCATCGTCTTAACCACTTAATCATAGCAGGCAGTCTAGCTGCACTGTACTTGTAAGTAAGTAAGCAAAACATCGAAGTATATATAGCACGTCATTGTGTGAAAAGCGGCTCATATGCTGCAGTTGAGTGGCTGAGTTGTTGTTGGCAACTTGCAGTATGGAGCTCAGCTGCGAGAAAATCTTCGTCTGATTCTGAAATGTGACGACTCGTCTCGTGCGTCCGACAGCAGTGACAACACAGTAAGTAAAATGGACATGTCTGTTGACAGTCTCCGCTGCTAGTTTCTTGCTTACTTGTAAAGCTTGCTTGCTATACTGAAGCATGTTTAAAGAATGCTAGTGAAAGAAATTGCATATAAGATAAGATAAGATATATTTATTGATGCAACCATGAATGAATGGTTGAGATGATACTATGCAATAAGTATAACAGTTATCACTGACAGTCAGTTACTTAATTACACTGTAACAAACACCAAAATTATAAACTAAGATCTCTTAAACTTCTTAGAAACACAGTGTGGTACAAAGTCACGTCCGTAGCGAGTAGCTTTGCAAAGTGGAATCTGATACAGGTATGTAGGATGCAAAACCATTTGACTATAGGACACTAATGGAGTAATAAGTAAGGGAGTGGGGTCTTAGGATCTTTAGTTGGTGGCTCTTGGCAATAACATTAGATTACATTACAGAGTTATTTGTGGCATGCCAGTTCCAATGAAATTACTGTACAATAATCATTACAAGAGTCACTAAAATGCGTTGTAATGGAACAGATAAAATTTAGACGTTAAAGCTAGGTTAAAGTAATGAGTCCGGAGTTTTTGTTTGAATGCTGCAGTGTCAGTAGTTTGACAAATGTCAACTGGCAGTGAGTTCCGTGCCTTTGCTGTGATAGTGTCTGCGTGTGTCTGTGTATCTGTGAATGTGTGTATGTAATCATTTCTTGTGAACGTACCAGTAATGTCTCCAAAAGTTATGGACGGATTTTGATGAAATTTTTTCCAGAGGTGGGACGTGGTCCATGGGACCAATCAGTTAGATTTTGGTGGCAGTCTGAATCAGGATCCGGATCTCGGGTTCTTGGTTCCAGAAACTTTTCATTAGTATTTGCCAGATGGCAACACTGTGATGCTACGGGAATAAAACAGAGATTCAAAATTGCTGCCCAGCATGTGTGATAAGTCTCTGTCTTGGGGACATTTCTAATTATTGTGTGTGGTTATTTGTAACAGTTCACAGCATGCTGTAACTAACCCATGTCAACCATGTCCTTGAACGTGATGCAGTTAAATGTTGCGTGATTTTTCAGCAGAACAGTGGGCCGCTGTACGTGAAAAGTCGTGTTGCGATGGACTTCTCCGGCGAACAAGGCCGGGTCGTGGCTGATCCCAACGAGGCACTTGGTGTTGCCTTTGAGGAAGGCTACAACTGGCGGGTCAGTATGCCATGTCTCGTCATTCTAAACTTCTTTTTACTTATTCCTCCACCACCATTACACAGTACCGTAGGCACTATGCTGTTATGTTGCTTATCCAACAGTGTGTGCATCCGTCCATCCATCTATCCAGCGTGATGTTGTTATGTATTAATGGATTTTACCTCTTTTGTCAGTTATGTGCCCTGATTCTCTTCTTACTTAATTACTTACTTACTTACTTAATGCATCTTGGGACATGTGAACTGATTATCTTCGCCGCTGCTTAGCGAGCGGAGAAGGTATTGTGTCGCTCATCATCCGTCTGTGTGTGTGTCCGCCGAGCCGCAACTGCGTGCCGCATTTGTCTTGGCAGTGAAGGTAACATGCTGTATCCAGTGCTCTCTAGTTAGGTTTCGGGGTCAAAAGGTCAAAGCTCAGTCCCAGCATGACCAAATATGGTTAAAACTAACCACAGTGCCCAGCAGGTGGAGGCGTACAGAGCTTGATGCTGCATCTTTGAGTTCTAACCATCTGGTATTTCCTTCAGTGATTTGGTGCTGTGGTCAGGTGATGGGAAGGTAACCAACCTGCTGCAGCAACCTGTAAAGGTTGCTTGACTGTAGTACTGTGATACCAACTAAGTATGTTCGACTTTGCATCTTCTCTGATAGGTGTCAGTTGGCCTGGAACTTGCTGCCAAACCATCTCTGTGACCCATTATGCAGTAGCAGTAGTCTTAGGCATGTGCATAAGAAAGCTCTGATTAACAGATACTAGTGTACTCAGCGCAATAGAAGTGCTGCATGAAATTGTGCTGTGTAAATTTACTTATGACATTGACATTAACGTTCTGCTTTTGGGACCCGGCCTGACCTGGATTAACTGTGGAAAGATAGGTCAGTTCAACAAAACCAGAATGGAGTGTAGTTAACAGTTCACTGCTGG
>Ga0209679_1000416_pt1 | contig 15936 bp, 10 predicted proteins | sample WorMetHEROISLAND_4_FD_187408 | JGI IMG/M metagenome (GOLD analysis project Ga0209679, IMG submission 187408) | Marine gutless worms symbiont microbial communities from Max Planck institute for Marine Microbiology, Germany - Olavius sp. 2 HERON... ...
GCGTTGGGGTGTTGCCGAAGGACCACTCGATTAGATTTTGGTGGAATTTTTAAAAGTGTTATAGCAGATTGTATTAACTCAGTTTTTTAAAAGTATTATAGCAGATTGTATTAACTCAGTTTTATTGGCCAGATGGCAGCACTAGTCTTGGTGGAGGTTTCTGCTGTATGAGCCCTTCTGGTTTATAATTTGTTATATTTCACTAGCCTATCAGTTTTTACAATCCAGCTGGATTTTAGATCCTAAAATCCGGCTGGGGGTAGTGCTGGGGCTGGATTTAAAAAAATTGCTGCACTTACATTATCATAGCTGGCCGCCAGCCATTCTGTTTTGCCGCTGTAGTTTAGATCTTTCTTCTTTTTTCGCCGCCTAATCTCCGAGTTCGCTTGGCCGATCATCACCAGACTTTGCCACGTGTTCGATGGTGACCCAGATTTATAATAAAATTCAGTCAGAAATTTGGGTGGCCCCTTCCCCTTGAAATTTGGCGGCCTGAAAACATCGAAATTTCGGCGCAGTTTCGGACAACTTTGCAACTTGATTGCGAATATGTCCGGAATGCAACAAGACATTGTCAGTCAGAAAACGGCGTTGAACTACGGACACTACCGCACAGGCAAACTTAATTTGGTGTACTTTGGTCCACAAATGGCTAAAATAGGACCGGAGTTCTGGCAGTATATGAAAATACAGCCACGTCAATTTCCAAACGTACTTTTGGTCTGGTCTGATATGGATTAACTCTGTAAAAATGGGCTAGCTAAACCGAAGCTACTTGGTGTTTGCGTGTTTTGTGCAGTTTTCCTACCGTTCACACATACGCCCATGTGTGGTGTATGGTGGAGCGGACATTGGTGGACAGATACGTGACCTGGCGCGCGGCTGCCACCTGCTTGTTGCCACACCCGGCCGACTGGTGGACATGATGGAGCGAGGACGTGTCGGGGTTGAGAGTGTTAGGTAAAATTCTCAACCTGTTAGTTGATTACTTGATGCCACTGCACCTGCACCTGAAATGTTACTACAAGAAGAGTGTCGTCTCTGTTAGGTTATTTTAAGTGACGGCACAAGTGTGATACGAGTGCTGATACTCTTAAGCACCATCTGACAACTTTTTACATTGTTTATCCAATATCCGTGTCATACCATTGTCCTTCAGTGTTCTGTTACTGTTGTTTTGGGTGACAGGAAGCCTGTAAAATTTCTGCCACAACAATTCCAAGAGTTTACTTTTGCGGACCGGCCTAACCTGAAGTAACTGGAAAAATGGGCCGGTTAAACAGAAACCGAGTGTCATACCAGTGCTACCCACATAATGAATGCCAGCGCTGACTTATCTGCGATTACCTACATTATATGCCTTACAACTGTTTGAGGCTACTTTTGTCACATGAAGTACCTGTAAAAATAACCGAAAGTCATCTACTTGAAGCTGTTACCGTCTGTGACATATTGGGTGACTTCACTGTTTGACTGAGCCTTTTGCTGAGCTAAACTTCGGTCTAAGACCAGACTTAAGTCAAAAAGTGAAGTGATTTGCTGAGACTTTCGCTGAGTCAAAACTTTGGTCTTAGACCAAAGTTTTGACAAACTTCGGTCTTAGACCAAAGTTTTGACTCAGCGAAAGTCTGAGACAAAAAGTACGGTCTAAGTACAGACTTAGACCGAAGTTAAGCCGAAATTTTATTTGTAAACATCTCAACAGTCTAAGACCTGAGTTAAGAACTCTGGTCCAAGTCCAGACTTTACATTCAGCTTTACATTTTGCTCAGTGAATGGCTCAGCAAAAGGCTAAGTCAAGAAGTGAAGTCGCCCATAGTTACTTTTTTATATGTTTCTGAATAAGTGCCCGTTATTTACAGAAACCGCAACCTCAGATAGTTAAAGCACGGGCTGGATTGAAAGTTAGTATCGGTATTATTGATGCAGTAGTGTATGAATGTTGACTGTACAGATTCCTCGTACTGGACGAGGCAGATCGGATGCTTGACATGGGATTCGAGCCTCAGATCCGTCGCATTGTGGAAAGAGATAACATGCCGCCTGCTGGAGAACGCCAGACTCTGATGTTTAGCGCTACATTTCCAAAGGAGATCCAAGTAACATGCACTGCCTTTTTATGCCTCTGCCGGAAGCATTATGTGTTCGGGCTGTGTTTGAGTCTGTGAGTCTCTCCACCCATCCCGATCATTGTTAACAGAATATCTTGAAAAGTGTTGGACGTATTTTCACCAAACCTTCAACGTTGGTGCATTTTGGGACAAGGATGAGTGCTTCAAGTTTTGAGGTCAAAAGGTCAACATTTACTTGCTGGAAAATGCACTTTTTGGCTTTGTTAATTTGATATCTTGAAAATTACTGGACTCAGTTTCACCAAACTTTCAGCGTTGATGCATTTTAGGACAAGGATGAACACTGCAACTCCAGAGATCAAAAGGTCAAAGTCATTAGTTGGTCATGTAGTAGATGTTTCTCTCTTTAATTAGATTTTTACTTTTTAACAGATACTGTGGAAAATTATTTTAATGCAATTTATTATTGCAAAAATTTGTGGCATTTACTGACAAGTACGAAAGGTACTATGGAGCCTGAAGGGAGTGTGGACAACAGTTGTAACAGCTGGCCATTGTACGCACGCTGAGCTGACTAGCGGGTATGCTTTGGCTAGCTGTTGCACTATTGCATGCACTCCCGGGTCTGTGCTAATTAACTAGCTATTTACTCATTAATTAGAAAAATAAGTGAAAAGTCTGACACAATACATCTGTGGCCAATGTCAGCACGAATGTGTGTGCAAAGTTTCGTTGCGCTCCACTGCATATTAACAAAGTTTTAGGCATTTTTGGGCCCTGAGAGAACTGATTTCAAGAAGAAGAACAACTAGAGTGGCTTTTTTGGACCCGCCTTCCGGTCCAAAAGTCATGGCAGATGACCAAAAACATGGTAAAGATGGCTTCTGTGTAATCATGTTTTTGTTGCATCCCTACCTGTTATGTTGAACAGGACATAAAACTGTACTCATTCGTCTGAGCATCCTTGTGTATAATGGAGCTTTAAAACCTATTAGTCTGGTGTTTACAAGTCGAATGTACGGCAGTGATATATTTGACGTGGATGACACTGCTGCAGATGTTGGCGAAAGACTTCCTGCACGACTACATCTTTCTGGCTGTCGGCCGAGTCGGAAGCACAAGTGAGAACATTACTCAGAAGGTGGTCTGGGTGGAGGAGGATGACAAACGGTCATTTCTGCTGGACCTGCTCAACGCCGTCAGTAAGTAGAATCAGTCAACGTCTGCTACTGCTGTATTCGACTGAGGCTCGTGGTGTTGTGGATGAATCGTATTCAGTGCTTTGACATAGTTTATTCACCACACCAAGAGTTTGTGGTGCTGTGGTAGCAACTACTGGGCACATTTATTCGATTGAGGCTGCAGCAGTTGTTGATTTTTGCTTTTACGCATCATGTAGAAATGCACGTATTAGTACTATTATTAGGCGGCATCGCTGAATGCAATAAGGTTGCCTATTGTGACACATTACCTTAGTGTGGTCTGTGTGTCTGTCACACTCGTGCACCCTGCTAAAGCCGTTGGACATAATGAGATTTCACTTGGAAGGGACACTTGTGTTGTGCTGAGTAACATTCTAGATGGGGCCCTGGTCCGCCAAGGGAGTGGGTCAGTACCCCCAGTTAGCAACGATGTCCCCTATTGCCAAATTATGAGGGGCGTTCCATAAATAATTTAGAAAATGGCGTCAGTTGTTTGATTTTCAAAATATGAAATATCCAAAATATACATTTACCTTTCAGTTATAACGAAAACTCTTTCTTACTTAATATAGGTAACGTACCAGGGCCCCGTCTACAATGGCGGCTTGGTGGTGCAGTGGTTAGGGCGTTGGACCTGTGATCGAGAGATCGCGAGTTCGACTCCCACCCGGTGCATTACCGGGTAGCCTATGTCAACTCAGCCTTCCATCCCTCCGGGGTAGGTAAATCGAATACCAGCTTACTGGCTGGGGTTAAGGCGGAGCGTGTTCACTTGTGTCGGGTGGCAGGTAACAATGTGTGATCCCATAAGGCAAGTGACGTCCCGTAGCTCTGAGATGGGTTTCCCATGAAGCGCTATACACAGCTTTAACCTTTTTTAACTTGCTAAACTCCGTCACTGCTGAATCATACCCTCTGTCTGTATACAGCATGTCTCGTAGATAATCAAACTGATCAGTCTTTCTGTCAGTGCCCGGTTACTGTTGTAGTACCCGGTTACCGTTGTCTGGATTATCGCTACGTGTAAAGTGTGGATGTTATTCTTAAGTCACGTGTGTTTCAAGGTCCTGACGCGTTGACGCTGGTGTTCGTGGAGACAAAGAAAGGAGCCGATGCGTTGGAGTACTTCCTGTACAAGTCTGGTTACCCGTCAAACAGCATACACGGTGATAGAACACAGGGCGAGCGCGAGGAAGCTCTTCGTGATTTCCGCAGTGGCAAATCTCCGATCCTTGTTGCTACTGCGGTGAGTAATGTCTCTGCTGCCCACTGAATGGTCGTCATTTTTGGTTGTCATTTTCGGCATTCGGAAATGACTGCATGGCGTGATATTACCATGGTTAATGTCTGAATTGTGACTGAGTCTGCTCTGTGCTGTGTGAGGTGCTGTGATATTAGTCGTTTAGTACATTTAATTCGTTCACTTTTCTAAACACGTAATCTGCCATTCACACACACACACACATACATGCATTTTAACAGCGATTTTCCATTGTTACTTGGAAAGTAGCCGTTAAAGTGGTTGTATGAATGTGCGTATGTGTGTGCTATTACTGGCTGTTAATTAAGTTGATAACCTTATGATATGCTGTTCTGGTACGACTACTATTACTACGAGTACTTTCAATTTTCACACCTTCGGTGCAGGACCAAAAATAACTCCTGGGCCACTAGGTCACTGCAGCTGTAGATAGACATGTCAAGATAACCCCTTTGTGGCCCAGGGGTGGACTGCATTTCTGGGAGTTTTACACCCCAAGGGGGCTCAATGCCCCCAACTTTAGTACAGTGCCTCCCCTCCGGCTTCCTGTCCTGATAATCCCCCTAATAGCTCACAGGGGGTGTTGAATGTTGTTTTTACAGTACTTTCTACTAGTCATGTGTACATGTCACTAGTCTTTCTCATTAAACAACAGCTGCATGTGGTTTTTTCCTGTATTTTTCGTTCTTCTTTGTTTTTTTTCATGTATATAGGCCTGATATAGTCATATTCGTAGTCTTAATGGTACACCATCCCCTCAAACCTCCCCTCCGTCAGACACTGGAGGCCTGACCCCGTCCTGAGCTCAACACCCCACCCCAGCTATCAAATCCTAGAAAACACCCTGCTGCATGTGGAATGAGGTGTCATCCGTGACACTGAATGTGTTAACCCTGGAGCCAGTTTTTCCAGAGTTACTCTGGTCAGGACTTTCTACATGGCCGGATGACCTTCCTGTTACCAGTCTGTCGGCATGAGAAATAAAAACCATTTTCTTCGTAGTTGTTTACGTATGTGTAGCCACTTCTCAGGTATGTAATCACAAATGTCTGTTGGTGTTATGATTTACCGCGACGTGCTATAACAAATATGTATTTGCTGTGTGGTTGGTTTATATTGTTATGCTGAATATGTGGTTCAGATGATCTGTTATTTTAAGTGGTTATATCACATCGTACTGTGATCGTGATTTATGACAGGTGGCAGCTCGTGGTCTCGACATACCGCATGTGAAACACGTGATTAATTTTGACTTGCCTGGAGACATTGAGGAGTACGTACACAGAATTGGTCGCACGGGTCGCGTAGGCAATCTCGGTGAGTTCGTCTCATTTCGTTTCGGTCGGAGTTTCTGTGCTTTAGTGTAGAGGAGGTAATATTTTTGTCATTATTTCACTGACATGTATAATAGCCTTACACAATTGTGAAGTTGGTACACTGGCCTTTGATGGGTGGGTTGTTGCATTTGATACAGTAAGGGGGAATACCCCCCACACACGCACACACTTGGTTTTTCACTGGCTCATTTTTCCGGAGTTACTCCTAGTGGCAAGTTGGGTTTCTCCAGGTTAGGAGAGTCCCCAAAAGTAAACTCTTGGGAATTGTTCTGGCAGAACTTTTACAGGCCGGATGTCTTGGTTGGTGCAGGGTACTAGAACGTACATTAGATAGTCGCACACTGCTTTCTAGTGTCGTAATAGGCGGAGAGTGACATATTAATGGTAGTCATATCCTCTGCCAAATCGCTTAAAATTAATAATGTTAGGAATATACCATGTTGTTTTAAAATTAATAGTTTTCACTATAATGTCTGTAACCGTATTATATGTCAGTGTGCACAAAATGTCACCATTATATTAACCTGTTTAAGAATTTTGTGACAGCACGCCCCACGTACCCTTAGATTACTTGCCGACCACTGTTTTTTGCACTGTTCTTAAATCTGTTTATTTACGACACTGGATCAGTTAAAAAATGTTGCAGTTTCTAATTTTACTCTTCGGCTGATTGACTGTAAGGACTTGTTAACTAGCTATCGTTTTGCATGTTGGATAGCACATTATAAAGGCTGGCATTCCAGTCCTGTAGATTGAAAATGTTGCTGAATAACTGTCAGGGCTTGCGACGTCGTTCTTTAACGACAAGAACAAGAACATTGTCAAGGACTTGGTGGAGATACTGGAGGAAGCCAAACAGGAAGTTCCGTCGTGGCTGGAATCATTAGCGTATGAGTCTCGTTACAGTGGTTCTGGTGGAGCAAGAAGACCGCCAAACAAACGGTATCAGTCGTACATTAGTGCTATTTTAATCTACTTTATTTGTTGTGTTTGCCGCCACTTAGGAAGCAGAGTAGGTATTGTGATGCTCGGCATTTGTGTGTCTGTGTACGCTGAGCCGCGACGGCATGCCGCATTAGTCTTGGCGGTGAAGGTAATGCACTGCTGTCTGGTTTTCATTTGTTTTCTGGTAAACTCCTACGTTCAGATTTATTTTTAATCTGCACTGCTTTTCTTAGGCCGGGTTTCGAAAGGAAGCACTCATTGCATAAATATAATGGATGTAAACTTTGCATTACATTGTTTAGACTTTAACGAGAAGAAATTTCATGACAGACAAAAACCTGACATTGTTTATTCTTTGTGGCACCAGTTCACATTTGCTGCTACAGTTTAATCGATTAGCATGTAGGTGATGTGTTTGAAAATTTTTGCTAAATGTTAGTATAAAATGGTGTCTTAACAGGTGGTCAGTGAAACCTTATTTCCTGATTTCCAGCAACGTGCAACTCAACGCAAGCATTTTTTCTGTTCACCAAAAGCTTTTCCTGCAACGCTATGTGCATAAACTGTCCACAAGCCCATTAGTGAGGTCCTGTAATGTCCCACAAGAGAATAGATGCTGGTTAATTTTCGTGCAGAACCAATCACAAATGCTGTCACATGCAGCCAATCGTAGCTTCTGAGTGACTGTCATTTGGCTTCTCCCCGAAAGCTAATTTCCGGCAACAAAAAATAAGTATGCAATGTATCGTTCCACAACATACCACAGTGCAACGTAATGCACCGCAGGACATTGCATGTCAGTGGAAATGGGCTTAACTGCATGCTGTTTTATGCGTTGTGAAATTTGTAGTTATGGCTCGTCGTCATTTGCCTCTCGAGATTATCGTCAGCAGCCAGGAGATCGGCGTGCAGGTGGCGGTAGTCGCTCGGGTGGCAGCAGTGGCTACGGAGGCAGCTATGGTGGATCATACGGTGGATCGTACGGAAGTTCGTCATCTGGTTCGGACTGGTGGGGCAACTAGTTGCCGGCCGTTGGAATACGTTGAGTGCTGAACTTGTTTAGACTGTATATCAGATTCAGACAGACATGTCGTCTCTAACCTGCTAACTTTGAAGCTTTGTGACGTACTTAGCAGGACAGCTGTGGCCGTGTTAGTATTTGTTTGTCTGTCGTCAGTCAGACAGTGATTCTAGTTTATCAGCATACGTGTTTCCCGTCTGCCGGTGCAGATTACTACGTGCTCTGTGTTGCTTTGTGAATTCCATTGTTCCGAGATTATCCCACCTTAAAGTGGAGCACGTTTTCCGACTGCAACTTGTGGACACTGGACACGGGTGGAATGCAGTGGATAGACTGTTTCTGTCAAATAACGAGACAACTGATGTAGCAATCTGGTTCTAAGTGAAGGCCTATGTTTCTGGTCTTGTACCCACATTGTTGATACCTTTATGCGTTTGGGTTTATTATGATACTATGGAGATTTTTGGACCCGGAAGATGGGTGCCCAAATGCTACTGTAGTTGTTCTTGGAATCAGTTCTCTAAAAATCCATAAGGCTTTCTTAATACGCACTTTATATTACGCAGCGGAGTGCAACGAAACTTTGCATACACATTCGTGCTGACATTCCCTACAGATCTACTGTCTCCGATTTTTAAATTAATTTGTAATTAATGAGTAGTTAGCAAAGTTTGTTTCATGTTATCGATTTAAAACGACATTAAACCTTCACTAACACCACTGAGGCCTGCTGCTGCACCCAATTGGTGGAGCGTAGTGATGAATATTTATGCACAGGCGGGGCTTACCGTAATGACATAGGAGAGTAAGCAAGCAAGCGGGCGCCTTCCAGGTCCAATAGTACCTTTTGTACTTGTTCAGTTAAGGCCAGGATTGGTGGTGTACAGCAGGGACATCCGTTGCACGTGTTGTTTCGTTGGTGCACTGTTGGTACTTCGTATATGCTTGTTCTGCTGAGTACCGTAAATCTTTTCTTTCTGTTCAGCACGACCACTTTGTAGTAACGAAACTCCTGTATTTTCATAGTGTAGCCGACATTGGGAATATGTGTTCGGATGCTGTTATTGTTGCGTTGACATACTGCGCATCTGTGCCTGTGTCGGCATCATGAGGCCAAACTTGACCGTAGTTCATGACTTGTTAGTGATATTGCATGACTGCAGCATTCTTCAGAGCATTGTTGATATATGCTGCACATGGATACTGCAAGCATTGAGTCATTGCGATTCTGCAGAGTTAAATAGCGAAAGAGTACAGTCCGTTTTTTGGCGAAAATTATAGTTCGGGCAACAGTATTGGTTATAAGAATGAAAGGCCGACATGACATGGCGGGTCTACAAGACATGTAGTGTGTACAGTAGTATTTACCAATCTCGAAGTGGCATATGATTTGCTGACATCACGGGTATCAGTGTTGTCTGTTCTGGAAGCTGTGTGCCAACGATGGACAATTTCTGTGCACCGCAGTGAACATGTTAATTTGCGGCAGATTGGCTGCTTAAGATGAACACGTCGTGCTCCTTCGGCCGTTTCTGTGTCTTAATTTCCGTTCACTTATGCAGCACACCCAGAAGCCGATTAGAATTAACGTGCGTGATTCAGAAGACACTTCCAGTCACTGTTACTCGGGGGTAAATGACATTCAGTTGCTGCCCTCGACCATGCTTATCACACGAAAATTAAACGGTTGTTTGTAGTAAGTATTTATTTTAAGTATATTGTGCTCGCTCGTCATTGCTGACACTGTGTTATGAGACGTTTATGTACATGTATAGTGTCTGTGTTACTACTTTGTGTTGAGAATATAATTATATATACAATATACGTATGACTCTAGTGTGTGTAAAGTTTTGCCTGTTTGGTGGCTGATATGAGATATTGGTGGAATGGAATACAAATTATACGTACATCATATGTCGAGATGTGACCAGTTATTCTCTACTGTGGGTGGCTGAAAATGAACAGGACACTGGAAGGGCAACTTCTTCACTGCAAATAAATTACAACAAAAATTCTAGCACTTGGGAAAGCCAAAACAAAAATTAACCAGGGATATTGGTTTCAAGACTGTTTTATTACCCGTGCAACGCTATGCTAGCACGGTCTTTGTGACAGCAACGTGTCTGTCCGTCCGTCTGTCACACGCCAGTATTGTGCCTAGCAGAGCGAAAGCAGGATCGTGAAATGTACACCATCTGATAGCCCCATGATTCTAGTTTCTGGCAAGGTACGAGTCGTCGAAAAAAGTTCGCAAGGGGTCACCCCAAAGGAACGTGCCAAATGAGGGTGGAGTAGGTTTTTTCGGCAATTTTCGACCAATATGTCGTCATGTCTCGAAAACGGTGCATTTAGACACAGTTACTATAGGACGGTAATAGGAAACCATATGCAAGCTATCGATAAGCAAGCTAACTATACAGCTTACAACCCCACCACTCTTACATAAACCGTGCAAACTTTTCACAAGCGTCGCACGGGTTTGTCAGCGACAGCTGGCCTTGCTGGTCTGGAGACTGAACATTGCGTTCTTGTTCTTGAGGTCTGTAGTCTTAATAATATGTTTATCTTGGTCTTGCACTTGGCAGTCTGCACTCTGCATGTCTTCTGGTGTTTGGTAAACCAGGAAGAACAGGCCAGCATCAGTAACAGCATGGTTACTGGTACTTTGGTTATCAGTTATGCTGATGCAGTATCGTATGGTTGGATTCATCACTGGCAGACAGTGAGGTCTCCTTTTCAGCACTGTATCCACTGTTTCAGAAATACTTTAGTGTTCCTGCAACTTTAGCTTCTGTAGAGTTTTACAGCCACGATGGACTGTTGATGAGGCCACATCCAGCCAAGTTAGGTGATAAACTTCTGTGTGACATTGTACAGGGTGGCCACTTTCCAGTCCTCATCAAATTCCCCGACTTTTCCAGATGTTTACGACATACCGGCGACAGTATACAGATAGGCCTAGGTGTACTCGTGAATGAACAGGAAAGCATGAACAAGTATTTGCCCATAAATAAGTAAATGTAAATTAAACATGATCACTATGATGTGGATTGGCAAGATAAGTTTCTGTTAACTTCTTTGGCAATGCATCACACTCATGTCGTCTGCACTTAATAGAAACAGGCAGTCAGGCTGTGCTTATTCTGTGACCATTGCAATCGCGGTAACACACCGACTCTTTTCACTTTCCCTGACTTTTCCCTGACCACTGTAAAATTCCCCGACTTTTCCAGGTTGGTGGCCACCCTGATTGCATTTCTTCAGTGCACACATTTGCTGTGAACTGCAAAACACCCAACCCTGTCAGACTATCAGTAAGCCTACATAGACATCCGGGATAATATCAAAATCAAACGTTACTAATGCCAGATTTCTTAGTGTTAGGCTGTGGTTACATGTAAAGTAAAGCATTTGAAAAATGTTTTAGCGTTTTATTTTACATGTAACCACCTCTAAAAATTTATGTTAAAACATTTGCAAAAATGTTGCAAAACATTTGTATGTTGAACGTAATCAGTGGATACATGTAAAACTGAAACAAACGATTAAAGCACACGCTATCGTTTGACGCCCTCTCCACAGAACCCCAAAGAATATCTGCATAAAACTTATACTGCCAGAAACTAGAGTCCATGGAGTTGCAACAGAGAATAGATGCCACGGCTAAATGCCTGTGCACAAGAACGACCTTCAGTCAGTCACCAGGAGCGACAGTGTGTCAAAATCGGGCTACACCAGTATGATATTCATCGATCCAGGAGTCCCGAGACCATTATTATGACTTAATCTGTCATAACAGCTGCTGTCTACCATACATCAGGTCTCTGGCGAGTTCATCTTTCAACAAGACACTGCTCTAGTGTATAGAAGGCACGCTAGTTTTCTGACGTTAATATTTCACAAGGTAGTGTAGCGACGCATTTAAGGTGTGGTGGTATCTTTAATGATTATTTTATTTGCAAATTTCTTGCCGAATATGTCGATAAAAAATTGAAAATGGTCAATATTTGGACAAAATACTGATGACGAGAGTATGATGGCTTGTTTTTTTGGCTCAGTGTACATAAAAGTTTAAAACACACTGAAATGAACGACGCATTTTACTCATACACGTATGTATTTACAACACAGTGCATACACTGGAACAGCATCATATCATGTACATGTGACTAGGCCAGCTGCTTACTGGACCACACACGATAGTTCTATGTCATATATAACAGCTCACTGATGGAACTGCTCAATATCATCACCGGCGTCAAATAGCTCGTTCACTGACAAACCTAAGTGCAGTCATACTAAAACATCGCAGCGGTGTTGTGACTAATTTGAAACCAGTGTAAGAAAACGGAAGCTTATTTCACGCGCTTTGCACTTAACTCTTGAGAGTAAATTACTCCAATGCAATCCACAAATGATCAGCTGTATTACTAACGTTGTAATTCCAATATCCCATCTTGCCAGTCATGTTCTATATCTTCAGTATACTTAAACACAAAGCACACAATATACGGTTGGCCAGTAACGGAGGGCAAATGACATCGAGGGAAGCATAAAAGACGTGGGTAAGTGACGAAAATTTTATGTCCCATGCAACACATTCGATGAGCCTTTCCAGGCAATCAATTGCATTAGTACTGACAACCAAACTCAGAACAAACACCAGAAAATACACAAAAACACAAAAATCTAACCGTTAAAGAAACGAACTGACCATCGGTACGAAAAAGCACAAAAATGCACAAAGAACCCGAAACTCAAGACTAAATCTAAACCAAAATAAATAAGTGGATGGACGACACAAGCAGTAGATGGGGAGGACAACCTACAACTGAAGCAAAGTCGCAGAAAATGTAAGGAATGATTCACCAGCTGTCGCCAATCGTCACAAAGACGGTCGACAAATGAATGACTGAATAGCTGTGTTAAACATCACTTTCAACGTGCAACTAATAAACAATTTAATAACATCAAAATACAATAGCACAGCTGCCATAATAGCTTCTGCTCTGGTCTCTGCTCGTCTTGACTACGCTAACTCTTCATGGCACTTCTAATAAGCAGATAACTCGTCTCCAACGTGTACAGAACGCGCTTGCAAGAGTGTAGTTCCAAATTGGCCACCTGGCTCGTCTTCTTTGCTTAACAGACACGCTGGGCGATACACTAGCCCCGTATCCGTGGTCTCGCAGTGTAAGCTGGTGTCTGGCTGAGGGCTCACCAGCATCAGCAACCCAGAATTTCAGTTTCAGTGCCGACACGATGGCAAACGGTGACGGCCCGCCATAGCTAAAGGCCGTTGTAGCTACTATACTATTTGTTGCATCATCCCGTGGTTTCCCTGCGATAGACGGCTTTCTTGTATTTCCTAGCGTTAGGGTCCGGTTATGGTAATGGTTAGAGCTATGGAGGCCCTTAGCTATGATGGGCATGAATGGTGGCAAACTGTACACACAACCACTGAAGCGTGAAATGACGACGACAGCACAAAACAGTAGCACCCTAGTTCACCAAATGTCGACATGACACCAGCCAGTGTCTAGCAGTCAAAGCCCACAAGACGAACAACACAACTACTGGAGTCGTCAAACAACTACAGCTTTGCGACAGTTCTGTCAAGACAAAGTCCAGAGTTTTCATTCAGCCGTCAGAGTCATACTGCCGTGACGGCAGTTCCCACATCGGTCATATCAACGTCGTTAAACCACTCACAGTATCACGATTAGACCACGATGCCACCAGATAGCACGACTGTTTGCAGCGGGGTTGCTGGAACCCAACGGCCATATGTCAAGCCCACTGAACCCCAATAAAACGTAAGCGTTTCCCCTAATTTAGAGGAAAAGCCCCCAGTTCACCGTGCATCGACAGCGGACGACTAAACTAATGATGATATTCTCCAGATCATAACTGGAAAACCAACTCAGTAACCTACATCTACTTGAAACAATTCTATTACAACAAGCTGTAAGTCTAGCATGTGGCACAAAGTACTTATTCACCGATTTTTATTAAGTGTGAAAGCAAGCAAAGCACTGTGTTACTACTCGACCAAATACTTAAAGTCATTACTTCGGTAAGTTTACTCAGTCAAAGACGCTGCACTATCCAGGCACAGAGAAAACGAGAAGTATCATTCTACAGTAATTATGTAATATACATTTCGTCAATAAAGTGCACAGCATGCAGTGGATTGCTAAGTAAGTAAGTAAGTAAGTAATTTGTATAGCGCATTACTGTAAAATAACCTTGAACGCGCTCGGTGTGCTACAAAAGTGAGAAATAGAAATGTTTAAGCTGGCATCTAAAAGTAGACAGAGAAAGCGTATAGTTTTTAAGAAGTCGGGAAAGAGCGTTCCAACGATGCTCCAAGTAGAACTTATGTAAGCATATGTAGGTAAAAAAACTTTGGATATGATTACTTTTACTTAAAATGCAAACAGACGTGGTATTGGTATTGGTGAAACTGCACAAAAGCGCACTTTATGCACTCAATCAGAGCGACTGCAGTCACTTAATGGTTGCTCTCACTATGACTTTTAATTTTCGTTTAGCCCACAAATTCTGCACAGTTACATTTTACTTGCCGGATGCCTTTCCAATGGCATCAAAGGGTTAATGTCTTCATTCAGTAGTTCACAGACTGGGAGCACATCACACACACATACACACACACACACGCACACTTTGACAGCCATTTTGCAAGTAAACCAGGGTTAGCCAGTTGCACATTGACTCTTACTCTCCATTGATCCTTAACCTCTTCATCCTCTTAGGACATGCAAACTTTTCACAACATTCTTCGCACAAGGATGATATGAAAAGCGTTTCATTTAATAACTTAAGCACATAACTGCACGGACTGGTCAAACTGTGAGACACTGAAACGAAATCTATGCGGCAACATTTAAAAACCAGCAAAGAACTGTTGGCTGTATAGAACTCAGTTTCAGAGACAATGCTGACTAGACGCATCCTGACTTTACTCTCAAACATCAGTCAACTTAGCCTCGTTCAACCGACTGTAAGTTTTGCACAAACACAGCACAACCACAAAACAATGCAGTAACTCACACGACCGTCACATCACACAGTACACGGTGCTTAACTCGTCAAGTTCTTACAACTTCACTGTCTCACGACTATCACCGCCATTTCAATCAGAGATTCACACGGCAGTCCGTCAGTCATACCATTAACAGCGGCTCAAACGATGACGTCACAGTACAAATCCAATAAATAACAGTTTGACTTTGCCGGTACTCGAGAGCGCAGAAAGTTCCAAGAAAGATCACTAGGCGCAAAACGGGACTTGCAAGGAGGTGAGAGACGGGTGCAGTGAAAGACTGTTCTTGTGAACAGTAGTAACTTCGGACACAGATGCCGATTCCAAACCACCAAGCCGCGTGGAAATCTCATCACATTACGGACACCGACTGGAAGTAGTTAGAAAGGTTGGTCCGGAGACGGAGCAGCTACAACAGTGCAGGAGTCGTCAACGACGTCCAGTTGTACTTGGGGTTGTTTGTGTGTGCAAACGGCAGCACCGGGGGCTCGATTAGATACCACGTGTCCCGAACGACGGTCGCTTCCTGCGCCACCGACATGGCGCAGTACGGTATCTTGTGCACGATCTCTTGGAAACCAGTCTACAAGCAAACATCAACAAGTGATCCAACTTCAACAACATAAGCATCTGCCAATGTACACGGCGAGGCATACTTACCGGACCGCCTTGGTTTTTATTGTATAGCCTTTGAACAAATAGACAAAAATTGATAAAATTTAGCAGAAACGTCTGGTAGACTATGCTGTTATAAGCAGCAACAACATTCTAAACTACTGGCTCAGTTTGTGTTCAATGTGTCCACCTTTCACTTTAACGCATGCACGAAGACGTGTGCCAATGACCGACTGCCATATCAATAATATGCTGATCCAGTTCGTCGCAAGCTGTCAGGATATGCAAACGCAGTTCGTCGACGTCCTTGATCCGCCCTTTAGCGACATTGCATGCAGCATTATCTCATGCTTAGTCGTGGAAATTTTTTGCCGCAAAACAGCATAGTAACAAAGTTTTGCCATGTAGCACTCGGGG
>Ga0209679_1000417_pt1 | contig 15925 bp, 8 predicted proteins | sample WorMetHEROISLAND_4_FD_187408 | JGI IMG/M metagenome (GOLD analysis project Ga0209679, IMG submission 187408) | Marine gutless worms symbiont microbial communities from Max Planck institute for Marine Microbiology, Germany - Olavius sp. 2 HERON... ...
TAACCATTTGTCATCGTTCATATATTATACTTATATATTACAGTCTGAGTTGACTTTCTTGCCGGAAACGGTTTACCTACACCCACATCCCGTCACATGCTGTCCAGAAATTCTGCGTCATACTTAGCTGATGACTGTCGTCTTGTCGCCGACGCTCGTAAGCAACGACTACGCTCCACAGAGAGCCGGACATGCGTCGTTACCCGGACCCACAGCACCTTTGATGACAGAGCTCTTGCAGCTGCCGGTCACGGGCTATGGCACAGTTTACCGCCACATCTCAGAGACATTTTTGTTTGGATAGTGGGGCCACGGCGTAGGGTGTGTGAACTTTTTTAACTGCACCGTCTAGAAATAATCTTACTTATGTTACTTATTTACAAATGAACTAAGGTAGGCAGGTATATATGTACAAAACGCCATCAATAGTTAACAACAACATTCACTAGTCGTCACGTGCTTCATCACACCTGAAAACTCAACACCTTGCAAGTTGTAACGTAACAGAGAAAAGAAAACGACGCAGAAATGAAATTACCACGTCACTGTCATGAGGATAGACGTGATGACGCAGGCTCAGCACAACGTCACGGAGACTTTGCTAAACGCACAATAAACATTCTTTGCTTCACTTACACAGTCACGTCATACCAAACACTTACAGAATTTCAGGGTCATTAATTTTCTTTTTATTGCAAATTTGCCAATAAACCCCCAGCTCCGTCTGCTACTTATACGACGTACAACAAGAGATTCCATTACTGAATACAATCACACCTACCAAAAACAACAACAACAACTATCAGTAGTAGTTGTAGTTGTAGTTGTAGTAGTAGTAGTTGTTGTCTGTAAAGATTCCAAGAGAAACAGAGTGAAGCATAGCAATGCAGGACAACATACAGTGGCCAGTTAGGGGTATATTAGCTCCTAATAAGTAACAAGAACGTAAGCCAGAAGCTGCTTTATTACGCTTGTATTACATTAGCATTGTTAACACCATCACGATGTACTCGTCTCTAATCCGTCCACCGTAAGCTCAGCATCTCGCAGTATGTTCTCTATTGCGAGGGTCATTCCATAAATAAGTTACAAAACAGCATAATTTTGGTAATTTTCAGAGTATGAAAAAATCCAAATATACATTTTGTACGGAATTTTATGCTGAGTACCAGCTGTGAGCTTTATTACAACGACGTCACTGTGATGTCATTTATCGACATTAAATGCGGAAACGTTGCCGTTCAAAGGATCCCATAATGAGCAATATTTTGTTATTCGTTTTCCGTGGGCAAAAGCCAGCGCATATGCCATTATTCACCCTGAATTGTCCAGTGCATAGTGACAAGTGTTTTACGAAAACCAGCAATACACGCTTGGTGTAATAAGTTTACTGATAGTCAAGAAAGTGTTATCAATAAGAAACGATCTAGCCCCAGTGTTGTTTTGATGGCGGCCATGTCGTTCTTTATCGACAACACTTTCTTTACTATGAGCAAACTTCTTGGATCAAAATGTGCATTGTTGATCTTGTAAAACACTTTTCACTGTACACTGGTCACATCTTAAGAGTGAATGGCATTTGTGCCAAGTCTTTTTGCCCACGGTAAACGAGAAAAAGAATGTTGTTCCTTACGGGATACTTTGAATGGCAACGTCACCACATTTAATGTCTATAAATGACGTCACAGTGATGTCATCAAAATAAAACTCATATTTGGCACTCACTATAATATTTCCTACAAAACGCATATTTCGGATTTTTCATATGATGAACATTATCAGAATGATGCCGTTTTGTAACTTATTTATGGAACGACCCTCGTATATATCGCCGTCACTGCAGCCACAGAAGCTGCAGTAGGCTTAGCTACACAGGCGCCAACCTGCCAAGCTGTGCATGCATACAATAAGCAATGTCACACATTCCTACAGGCCTCCTATTATACTGCTGACACTACATTAACTATTGGACTCACTGCTGCTGACATTATAGAATAAACAAGTGAGGAGCTGGTGAACGTACAGAGATGTTCCTGATACATGGTACATCATTGTTGACAATCTGCTGTAGCTTGTCAATCTCTTTGTTCAGCAGCTGCAGACGACGCTGATCAGCATCCTATCAACACAGACCACCAACAGCAAACTACATCTTTCACATTAGCTAACCATAAGTCTACAACAGGAAAGCGGGACGCTGTTCAAGACCCCAACAACCAAGATCAAGATACCAAAGCGTCGAGGGGAGGGGTATAGGAGTCGGCTGTCCCATATCCCATCCCCAGCCGACTAGCGGGTCTGGGGGAGCTTCCATTTGGTGCATTTTGAGCTTGAAAGAACGCATCTGACGACAAGGAATTCAGTATAGGTATGAGGCATGTAGGTATAACCTTTGTCAACTTTGTTTATATTTCAAAGCAAGAGATACAAAGACAAACTGACAACGACATGCAGCCACAGGTATATGATCAACTACAACATGTGATGTTACAATACATTAACAGCGGGACAAAATCGGGACAGGGTTCGGAATTTGGGACAATTCAGCGTCCCGGGAGACCTCGTAATTTTCTCAGGACAGGCAGTCAAAATTCCGGACTGTCCCGGTAAAATCGGGACAGAAGGTCACCTTTCTTTCACAACAAACCGCTGCGCAACAACTTATAACGGCATTAATTAAAGCGTTAGGTGCACAAAAAAACACACGTAAACATCAGCTGGGTGTCAATGAGCTGGTGACAAGTGACAGAGTTAAGCGATTAGTTTCTTAAAGGCACATCACCCAGCAATCAATGTCTGTCCCTATACTCGTCTACTCATCCTCTACTTCAGGCTCCACGTACTGGAACCGGATACGGCAGTTGTGCTTTCAGTTCGGCTGTACCAGCTATTTGGAACAAGCTAACAACCACAGTTCTTGAAGCGAACAGTCTGCCTGTTTTTCATCGTCGACTCAAGACATCTGTTTGCTGTTGCATTTGATACCAACTAGTCGGCTAACTGTAGCGTAGCCAGCGCCTTTGTATCTGTATAGACTGCACGGATTCTACTCGGTTACTCGGTGGCGTAACGGTTAGGGCGTCGGACTTGCGATCTAGTGGTCGTGGGTTCGACTCCCGACCAGGCCGCTATCGGGCTACATAGGTCAACTCAGCCTTCCATCCCTCCGGGGTTGGTAAATCAAGTACCAGCCTGTCTGGCTGGGGTTATGGCGGGGCACGTTCACTTGTGTCGGGTGGCAGGTAACACTGTGTGATCCCATATGGCAAGTGACGCCCCGAAGCTCTGAAATGGATTCCCATGAAGAGCTATATCTGGCTTTAACCTTTTTTAACTCTATGGCACTTTAAAAATTTGTTTTTAACTTTATCTTTATCAGCACAATATAGGCCATTCAGTGTCACTGATAGGTGAGAGAAAGCCAGATGCAACGACAGAAGAAAGAGATGAAATACAAATGATGAGACCTGATGGACCGACCAGCTACTGGAGAGCTGACGAAGCCGAGAGATGACGGACGTCATGTTGACTGTGATGACTTTTGACGACAGCTGTACACGACGTCAACATTACGTTTATCAGTCACACACAAACTTTACGTCAAACAACCTCCGTATGCAATGTGAAGAAATCAACTCACATCATTGCACTGTACAGCAGCAACTGGTAACATGTTAGCACCTCAACGTCATTACACAAACCATAGACGTTAAAACTATTCAATTTCAGTGCTTTGATGCTGCCGACTGGGCATCCAGCCTGGGAAAGTCCTGCTCAAACAATGGTAATTCCAGGAAAGTTTGGCGGTTGAAAAAAAACAAAAGTAATCAGAAGGTGCTCGTGAGAGTGCATATCTCCGTCAAGAGAATTTTTACAGATGCCGCCTTTTCGAAAAATTTTCAAGGATCCATGTCCGGACTGTCCCTGAAAACATGCACGTCAAATTTGAAGTTCGAAGCTTTAACCATTATGAAGCTACTAGCATTTAACGCCCAAAAATTTAGGGGGTCACATGACCCTGGCCATACCCCCTTTCGAAAAATTTTTAAGGGGTCATGTCCGTCCGGACTGTCCCTGGGAGCATGCATGTCAAGTTTGAAGACTGTAGCTTTAACCGTTTTAAACTGGTCTGATTGACCGGTCTGCTGCACACACACACACAGACAGACACACATCGAATGAACACATTATCTCCGCCATTCACTTCGTTCACTTGGCGGAGATAATAACACCAATGTATGCCTTAGAAATGCGCAACAAGCACAACGTTTTCACAACAATTTCCAAGAGCTGCATGGCATAAAATTAACCACAGTGAAACACAATTCTTTATCACATATCTGTCATATTGACACATAGATGAAACAGCACTAAAGACAGACCAGAACATCAGTCAGTTCTAGGGATGCACAGAATCCTGAATTTTTGGATCTCGCCGGATCTGAATCCAGATCAAATCCACGAAATCTACTGGATATCCGGCCGGATCCGGATCTCTATCCGGTGCATCCCTAGTCAGTTGCTTATCAAGTAGACAGCACTAGAGACAGAAGCCGACCAGGATGTCAAACGAAGTGAAGTTGATTCGGTCGATGTCCGAGTGGACAAGCCGAGCCAACAGGTCTTGTATTTCTGATGTGTCCAAATGTTTGTCATCTGTGACACTCGTGTTTAGTTGTGATATGAATGACATCAGCTGGGACCACAATTCATCCTTCTACAACATCACGCAAAGACAAACGAATTCACATTTCTCTGTCTCAACAAACGACGGACTACAAAGTCACAAAATCACAAACTACGGTAAACACTTCCTCGGTGCAAGACAAACTCGTCTCTGAAACTCAGAACCACAACCAATCATCAGCACAAACAGTTGCTAGGGATGTAGCGGATTTCACTTTTCAAAATCCGCCTGGTGCCAGATTTGGACGGATTTACATCCTCATATCCGGCCGGGGCTGGATTTGTGAAAAAATTATCGCACTTGCATAGTCAACAACCTAAGTCAAATAACACAACAACGAGTTAAATATACACTAGCTGAAAATCAATAAATGAACACCCTGTAGTTACATAATGCTGCTGTGACTGAGTGCATTAAACCATCAACTCACTCAAATGATGACAAGCTAAGACTAGTTTCATCAGTTTCAGCTGTAAATAGTGCACGTGCACTGCAGCTGTGCTGAAATCCACCAAGTCCGGATATACGGCCAAAAATCTTGCTGGAGTCGGTATTTGGCCAAATTTGCCAGAAATGGTCGGAGGCAGGACCTGCCGGAGAAGGAACAATATCCAGTAGATCCTAACACTGTCACTAAGAACTGGTACATTAGAGTTATACTACATACAGCAATTTACCAAATGATCGGCCTCTCTGGTGAGGTTGAAGATATTATCAAGATTCAACGCAGTATAGATACCAGCATTGTTCTCACAATGACTACACACACAGACACACACAGCTATCAGTGGATAATACAAGACTCTGTGATACTGGGTCAATGTCAGTATCACGTGATATGCTGAGATGCAAGTAACCAAAGAAACTACTGCAAGTAATCTCTATTTAGCTATCTGGCTACAATTTCAATAAACCCACTTACTACTTACTTACTTACTCACAATGACTACACACAGACACACACAGCTATCAGTGGATAATACAAGACTCAGTGATGCTGGGTCAATGTCAGTGTCACACGATATGCTCAGACGCCAGAGCAGGGTTCAGCAAAACCCAGGTTTTTAAAAAAGCCCAACCCAATGGGTTTTTTAGGGTTTATTGGGTTCTGGGCTTTATTGGAATTTTCGGATTTTTATTCGAACCAGCAGTTGGGAAGTATGTTGGTTGATTTAGCTCATAGCTTAAGTTTCTATTTACATTCACCAGTACTTTGTACTTTAGATTATCTAACATTTTGCAAATTCATTACTTATTGGTTGTTAGAAGCTGTAAACATAAAGAAATCTGTAATTATTAGTGGCATGACAAACTAAAATTTAATTAAGTTTGGTGAGGATTTTTGGCTAGTTTTTTTTTCAATGGCCTGCACCAGAGGTAACCAAGGAAACTACTGCAAGCAATCAGTAGAGATCTTACAGTAGGATTTATTGATCACGACAGCGACATGACAAACACCAATGAAACAGAGCAGAGTCAGCCGAAGAAAATTACATAAAATCTCCAAAGTGTAATAAATTCAAAAGGAAACAGCACTGCTGTCAGTCAAGCTGCAGACACAACACTCACTTTGTGATGCCAAAATACGTCAAATTCAGTTTTTTTGCATTTTCGGACCTTTGCAGCAACCAATCAGCAACCTGTATCAACACCGCAGCCAATCAGCAGCTGATCCGACAAGTGCACGACCAATCAGAGACGTTTATGCAATACACTGTATTGAGAAAATACAAGATGACAGTTGACTAAACAAATGTGTGCTAATTCTCTGCTGCGTGAACTACACAGTATGAGAATAAGTATTGTAGAGAACATTCACTACTTACCCTGACAACACCACTTTCTTGCTCGTTATGCAGTACAGGATGACATAGCTCCGTGTAAGTGGCGCCCCCAGTGACAAAGAGGACAACTACAGCGGTCATTAGCAACCAGCTGAAGATAAATACCAACGACACGCCGCTGAAACATACCAGACATGACAACCAATCACATCAACACACACTCCACGGTGTCTCGACTCAACACACTTGTATCGGGAGAAGCAGTCAGAAATCTCTGACATGAACATACAGCCATGAAGTTATTATGCTGGGCGTGGTCGGGTCCTCAGTAAAACATTTAAATCTGCTGCATTGCTGCTACTAGAGATAACTGTGTCGCTATAACACTAACAAATAAAAATCCAACAATCGCGGTCCACTTCTTTAACTCAGCAATTTCCATTCACATCATGTGTATATATTTAAATCAGTTGTGATCCATCACTAGTTTGACTCTGTTGGCTGGGTCACAGCAGCAGTAGCCAGTATTCTAGCGCCAATAATTCACAAAATTTTACTTCTTGGTACCGACTGAACCAAGAAAACTCTTTAAAAACAGGGTCAGTGAAACAGAAGTTGAAGGCTGTGACTCAGTAAGTACAAATACACATAGGTATTTCTATATCAGTTTTGTCTCCACTTTCACCATAGAGCTGTAACAAACTCAAATGCATACAGTGACGGAACCTACATAGATTCATTATTAGCCTCAACTTGTCTCCAAACGTCATCATGATCCGAACTACGACCTTCCGCCAGCCAATGAAGTTTACGGTCTTTGTAACTCCGTAACATACCAAGTAAATGACACGTGATGCTGAGAGATGAAACACGTGAAACATACATGAGCAGAAGACAAGCTCCAGTGCCTCGATTACACAGTCGCGCATCTGCTCCAGCCGTCTCTCCACACGCTCCGAAGCACAGACCGAAGTACATGAACGCCACCATCAGCAGCAACACACAGCTCAATGCAATGCCGACGTAATACCTGGACACACGTCCAGCAGGTAAGCCGCTGTCAATCACTAGCATCAGCAATAATGTTAATATTAGTAATGCAAAGCTAAATAGCAGCATAAGCCAGCTGTTCACTGTGTAGCTGTTAGATCGTGGTTACATGTAAAATAAAAATTTGAAAAAATGTTTCAGTGTTTTATTTTACATGTAAACATCTCCAAAACATTTTTGCAAATGTTTTAGCACATGCTGAAGATAGGAGGTGGTTACGTGTAAAATACAACATTTACAAAACATTTGCAAAAATTGTTTTAGAGGTGGTTACATGTATAATGAAACATTTTATGTCCACCGCATAGCCGTGCGAAGTCGACGGCTCTAAAATATTTTTGCGAATCTTTTAGCATGTTGAAAACGTGTTGAAGATAGGGGTGGTTACATGTCAAAAAAAGTTGCACTCGACGGTAGCGTCGAGTGCTGTGCGTCTCCACCGCGATGGTGTGACCTTGAACTTTGACCTTTTGACCAAAAACGTAATCAGGTCATCTGTGTCCCATGATGCACCAGTGACAAAAGTTTGGCAAAAATCCGTCAACAGATACTGGAGATATCGCGGAAACATAAAACTACCACGTGAATCACGGACGGACGGACGGACGCACGCACGCACGGATGGACGGACAGCGACACGGACGGACGACCCGAAAACATATAGCCTCCGCCGGCGCCTACCGGCGGCGGAGGCTTAAAAAAATTTTTAGAACATTTTTACATCCACGGCAGAGCCACGAGAAGTCAACAGCTGTATAGCCGTGAGAAGTCGATGGCTCTAAAACATTTTTGCAAATGTTTTATTCCACATATCTCCTATCTTCAACACGGGTTCAATATGCTAAAACATTAGCAAAAATGCTTTGCAATATTTTTGCAAATGTTTTAGCGTAAAACATTTTAAAAAAATTTTTAGAGGTGGTTACATGTAAAATAAAGCACTAAACATTTTTACAACATTTTTGCAAATGTTTTATTCTACATGTAACCACGGTCTGAGAGCCCTGCACAGCACTAAAAATCACGGCCCGGCCGCCGCCCGGCCCTCCAAGGCTCTAGTAGCTGTTGAGTTTGAAACAAAAGATGCAACTGTTTTACGCAGACTAATATAAATCAACATATTTAGTAATGTTGATTCACCGTAAGACTGGCACATCACTTATATACACAGACAACATCGCAGTGATAAATATACAACAAATAATAAAGACAAACATACATCACATATACGCAACACATTTAGAGTCACTGTGCTGCTCACTTGGCACAAAACACAAAAGTTTACGGTTTTTCTGCACAACATCAATTCATCATGAAACGTTTCACGGTATCACTAGTGAACAGCAGCAATTAACAATAAGTTGCAGTTCTACCGATAGTTGCCGTATGTTTCCACTTTGTCCCTGCCAGTCGACTGTAGGAAAGTCACCATGTCGGTCACATTCACCTGATGAACAGTTCAATCACAGCAATACACTGAAACAACTGCTGACTAACGTAATGAATACATGGTGCAACGACCGCTGCAACAGTTGCTGCAACTAACTGTCACAACCATGAATTCAGGCTCTGCAACGAGTTGTAACAACAGTTGCAGCAACAATCATGCTATGTATCCAGTACCTGATGTTGCTGTAATGGTTGCAAGAATAAAGCAGCCTGCAATAATAGCAGCAACAGTTGCACCACTAATGCACCCAATGATAATATTTTCACTGTTTGTTTACTGACCTACTTTTCCAAAGTAAATCCAGGTCACGCCAGATGCAGCGTAAAGAAGAACTATTGGGACTGCTGAAGGTTTTTACAGGTCGGATGACCTTCCAGTCAGTCAACTATCAGCGGGTTGAAGCACTGAGGTGAGGACGAATGCACCTACTAACAAATCTCCACAAATATGTCTATAAATCTCCGCTCATTATGCTCAATGATCTGCTTTGTAAGTCTTCAGAACATAGCATGCAAGTTGCAACATAAAGAGTATAGTAAAGTCCTTCCTGGGCCCAAGGCCCGTTAGGGTGGCGCTGATCTCCGTTTCCGTAGCCCTCAGCCAGACACCAGCTTAACCTGCGAGACCACGGATATGGGGCTAGTGTATTGCGTGGTGTGCCCGCAATATATCGCAATATATCGGTTTGAAATTATCAACTTGTAAGGGCTATGAATATAAAGATGCCGCACCACTGACAATGCCATCATCATCATCATCATCAGCAGCAGCAGCAGCAGCAGCAGCAGCAGCAATAGTGGCATTAGTAAGAGAGACAAGCAGCTAATATTATAAATGCATACAAGCAACAAGACAAATACATAACAGGTGACCGACTTGACTCTGTGTTGATAAATAAGTAACAGAGAAACAGTCACCAGACGGCTCTGTATTAGTGTATAAATCATTTACTTATTTAATTATTTATCTAACATAACAGAATGCAACACACCGAGTGAACTGCATCAACAGCTGAGTCGACTCCCTCCTGAGCACGTACGATAAGCTTGTCCTCAGCCTCATTCACATCTGCAGGACACACAGCTAACTGTCATAACTTAATATCCACCAGCAGAGTACCACAAAATGTCAACGGCTTTTACAACATAACGTCAACAGATTCTAAGCCACTTACACAGTCTATATCCACTGACTGCTGTATGAAAAGATATCTGGTCTAAAGTAATATGATAAGTTTTTGCACTCATTATGATTATTATTACAAATATCTGAAAATATTTGATATTCAACTGTAATACACGAGTATACTATACTACTGACCTATTGATTGATCAATTATAATATTACCATGCAAAACAGATAAATATATTACATTTACACATACAAATAGTACAGGGTGTTTCAGAAAAACTGCACAAAGTTTTGCACATGATAAATGCTGAACCATTTGAATTAAAATCACGTCTTTTTGCAGCAAAATGTACGCCAAGGAATATACTCTGCCAAATAATTGAAAACTTGCATAAATGGATTAAATATTCTGTGCTAAATAGCCGGAAGGTTACACGTCAGCAGTGACATGCTTGTAAACACAGCACATGGTGGCATTCCCGCAGACAAATATTCCTGACATTCTTAAGCCGTCAGACTAGATAGCTAAATCTGAATCCTGAATTATTCAATTTGGAGAGCTCATCAGAAACAAGTCCTGAACAGTTGCTGATCAGCCAAGAACTAATCAACGGTGCTATTGACCAGTGACCTACATGACTGCTGTGGGTCTTTCATTCACACGGTGGACATGTTGGACATAATTTCCGTTTTCTGTGTAATGTGTGCTTTATGCATTGAAAATGTTGCCAATATCGATGTTTTTTTGACTAGTTCACTTACCAGCTGCTACACAAAGAATATTCAACTGCATTGTACAAATACTGCCATTTTTGTGTCGTCAAGTAATTTCTGGACATTTTGGTGAATACAGCAGGACTGTATGACTCATGGTTGTAAAGTTATGGAGCACTAAACTTTGTGTGGTTTTTCTGAAACACCCTGTATACACACACCAGATCTGTGCAAGTGCCTCAATTACTCGGCCTGGCGCGTTCACTCTGCACTGCCCAGCCTGTCACGGCCCGTTAAAACAACTTGATTTCCAGGCCCTGCCACGCCCCGCCCGGCCAGTTGACTTATCAGCCCGGCCTGGCCGACCCACTTCTCTTACTTTGCATCAGTTGGAATTCCCATTACCATTTTTCAAAATCAAGAGTTCCAGACCTGAACGTTAGCATAGTGAACAAACTAATATCACAAAAAACTGACCAGACAGCCATCTTATTCAAGCTAAACTGCATCTGTTGAGGGAATATTTGAAAATTCTGAACTTAGATCAACCCAGAGCCATGATCAACCCAGCCAGGCGCCCAGCCTGTTTGACTGATTCGATTTCTAGCTCAAGCCATGCACACGTCTGATAAACAATGCCGTCTAGTCTGAATCATAAATATTCAAATATATTACTGAATAAACATGAACCAACGGAAAACAGAACACCACTGGCAAAAACCAAGCTCTCATTTAACTGCTTCATGCAAGCTATACCGACTAACATTAAATAAGTAAATGCCACAGAATATAAAGATGCTTCACTGATAATTTAATTCTATGCTAGAGATGTTAGAGATGTTAGTAGAAAGAGTATAAAGTTAATATGTCAGCAAAAGCAACAGTAAATGCACCACTGCAGTCTGTAATGCAAGTAATAGTTTTTGAGACATTGTGTAGAAAAGTCTTATTCACAATAAGATTCAATTTGGTTACAGTTTGTATTCAAAGTGAGTCTCTTCTCAAAGACCTCCGTCGTATCAGTCGGTGTGACTAATGCTCATGACACACTGTCGAGAAACTTGTACAAGAATCTTGCAGAAGTCGAGTTGCGCAAGAAACTTGCACATATAACGTGGTTTCATGCATTAGAGGTATCACACTATGCGCTATACAAACTTACGACTTACTTACTTACTTTCTTGTACAAATTTTCATATCAGTTGCTGTGTCTAAGTTTGTAACTAATGACTAAGTTTGCAACTAATGAACTGACGGTCACCAAGACCAAGTAAAAATTTACAGCATGTATTATTTTATTATAATTATCATCGCATACATATATATCCACTGTCAGCTTCCACTTAAATTTTCTGGCTTGTTTTACCTCAGAAAACTACACTTTTGATTTACTGAAAACTTGCACTTGTTTGTCAAGTAACAAATAATTAATGTAGTTACAAAGACACTTAGAGACAAGAATCATACTTCAATCCATCATGACAACAAATCAGAGAATACGCCATGCAGACAGCAGAGTACCAGCTTCCGAGGATATATTTAGTAACAACAGACAGCACATGCATGTATTCTAAACATGCAACATACGCAGGTTAATCATGCATGCATCAATTATATAGCAAGCAACCTAACACCACTAACACCACCACCACCACCACCATCATCATCATCATCATCATCATCGTCTTACCGTTCTTAATTTCTACTAGACGACCTAGAACCATACAGCACAATATCACACTTTATGACCATCACGAATATCTCAGATATTATTTTAAAATGAATTAAAATAAAACAGAAAGTCAATATAAATTCTGTGCAAGTAAAATTAGCGTGGACCTACTGTCATCAATATACAGTGCAAGAAGAGCGGGTGCACTGTTGAAATCAACTCAAAAAATGTACCGAGTATTATATAATGTTTCAAAACAAAAACCAATCGAATAAAACGTCTTTTAATGCACAGACAAGTAACTAACAGCAGTAAGGCAGCTGCGATATTCACATCACGCGGCTTACCGCGAATTTCTCCTTCGACTCGATCAAGAATGGTAGCTCTGATGTTTAAAAAATTATCGCGCACCTGAAAACAAAGTAAACAAGAGAACAGTCAGCCAGTAGAGCATACAGACCTCTACCAAGACAAAACTACTGAAAAATACTCTGGAACATCCCCAAAATCACAGCGGTTATGCCCTGCCATATTCCTTGTAAGTTACATTAAATTCCGTCTTTAATTAACTTGTCGAGATAAGCTGCAAAATGTCAGCTAATCTGCAAAAAATCTGCTAATGGTAAAGAATCATGAAAAATTATCCAGGATCCACGAAAGAATCTGCAGCCACTCAATACGCTAATTGATTTATCCCTGGCATTTACCCGCATTACCCGGAGAGCATTTTCCTTCAAAAAATCACCGAAACCTATTCATAACATTTTGAGATATTTTGCTCACACAGTACTACAGGTAACGTAAGGTACTACAAAAACACAACCTTGTTTGCAGAGTAACAACAACAAGCTTTAAATGTTGACAATTACAATATTACAAACTGGTCATCATGGCTGAGACATGAACACAGCTGAGCTGCAGTATGTAATTCACTCATAGTCCATCAGTCAGTTACAATGTTTTTGTCCAAAATATTCACTCAAATCGTCTTTCTGCTGCAGCAACTGCAGATTGTACTCTGAGAAACAGCAGCTAACCTACTGTCACCTTCATGGACCGAACCAACGTTTAGTTACAGCACGAACATGTCATTTTAGACACGGTCGGCCTCTTTCCGGTTGGATATAAACACATTTTTATTGATAGGGTGAGTAAATAATTTTATCGTTCAAAATTCTAAGCAGCCGGTGTGAAATATTGTGGAGTCAAAAGTATTAGAAATTATTAATTAAGACAACAGCCCACAGCATAGAGAGACTACGCTGCCATGGAAGAAGAGGATTAGAGTTGCAAAAGTCATAAGCACTCAGTCAATGTCGTTACTTACTTCCTCAAGTTTAGCCTTTAACTCGGCATCAATGACGTGTTGAACGTGACTGAGCTGTGACGTCACATTGTCAAACTGTCAACAAGTCATCAGATATGATAACAGTCAACAACTATCCGCTCTGAGAGCTACCAAAACAGAATGACTTCAATGTCGCCCCCCTCCCAGTACAAATATGACATGTACAGGAAGTCCTTTTATTCCTAGGTATTTATTCAGATTTATGTCGTTTAGATGACATGTTATATTTGTCTTGCTTGCCTCTATTTTTCTCATTATACACATGTATGTTTGTTATATATGAATAAACGAGTCAGTCAGTCCAGTCATTCAGTCAGTTGGTCAGTCAGTCAGTCAGTCAGTCAGTCTCCAGTCTTCTGTAGTATGAGAACAGAGAACCACACAGACAAGATGTCGCCCCTGCCGCCACCAATGTCTAGCATGGGTGCCAGTGGTGCACCATGGGACGGCAGGTGCTGTGTACAGTGGAAATGCTGGACAAATGTGTTGAGTCTAGAAATCACAGCAAGACAAAGTAGCAAAAAAATTACTATCATTAACTGACTTTTCTCACGCTTGCAACAGTAAATGCATTTTACAGGGCGGCCACTGTTTTGTGGAAATAAACTCCAGGACTTTTCAAGGACTTTCAAGCACCCTCACGACCTTTTTCCAAACCTATTCCACTTCAGTTTTCAGCAAGTGACGCAGCTTTTACGGCATCAAGTCAGTAAGTAATACTGATGTTCACTATATTGCTTATAGCTCTCCAATGACTGCACCATTTTTACATGACAGGGCTTATTGACTATTATGGAATTCAAGCATTGGACCTCTTACGCTAAATTCCAAAACCTTCACACACCAAATCTGCCTTTCAAGGCCTTGAAAAATGCAAATAAATTTTCAAGAACTTTCAAGGATTTTCAAGGAAGAGTGGGCCAACCTGATTTTACTCATGCTGAGACTCACAAAGCAGTCATTGAGCGTTCGTTCCTGCGAATCTCTAACAACGTTTCGGAAACATCTCAAAACACTTTATTTTCAAGCTGCATTTCCTGCCGCCCCCTAGCTACCCACTACCCAGTGCCTCAGATTCAACTTCTTGATTTTGGCGCTTTATAAATTTACTTACTTACTTACTTACTTATATCTTGGACATAGTGAGATGATCTAACTGCACTGTACAATGAGATCACTGTGGACTAGCTTATCACACAGGATGCCTTGCCACTGCCCAGCTTACATTTGTCCTTCACTCTGCCAATATGCACCATCTATACTTCGTGGCGTAACGGTTAGGACGTCGAACTTGCGATCAAGCGGTCGTGGGTTCGATTCCAGTCAAGCTACCTAGATCAGCCTTCCATCCCTCCGGGGTAGGTAAATTGAGTACCGGCCTGGGTGGCTGGGGTTATGGCGGGGCACGTTCACTTGTGTCGGGTGGCAGGTAACACTATGTGATCCCATATGGCAAGTGACGCTCCGTAGCTCTGAGACGGATTCCCACGAAGAGCTATACTAGGCTTCATCATCTATACTACTAAGGCAGTGAGATTACAACTACAACTAGAAATAGCTGCACAGTGCGAAGTATCGGCCACACGCGTAGTTGTAGACGCCGCGTTGCGGCGTATTGGATAGAGCAGACATGGCGATCACAAAAATGCAAATATCTCCCGTGATTGTGAACAGATTTGAAAACCGATTTCACCAATGGATTCAGCATATTTTTCTGGTCGTAGTGGAGGCGAAAAGTATTGTTTTCCGAAAAATTTTTTTTTAAAGTTGGATCCACTTTGCGGCCCTGTAGCGGCTAAACCGTTGGTGCTAGAGTTCTTTTGTCTGGAGGCAGGCACTTCTGTGGCATCTGCCGGAACTGCTGAAACTGGTTTTGAAATTATGAAATGTATTTCTGATGTCGATATGCCTGCACGCGTGCGCATGGGGTCAAAACGCGAAATTTTCAGGTTTTTCAATTCTGCCTACGCCCACGATAGAAATATTTCGATTTTTCGACGTCGGGCATCGACAGTAACTGGAAACACGTTAATTAAGCCAAAGTATGCTAGTGTGAGGCAGTCGAGGGGTTCTGTACACCGTGACAGAG
>Ga0209679_1000418_pt1 | contig 15915 bp, 10 predicted proteins | sample WorMetHEROISLAND_4_FD_187408 | JGI IMG/M metagenome (GOLD analysis project Ga0209679, IMG submission 187408) | Marine gutless worms symbiont microbial communities from Max Planck institute for Marine Microbiology, Germany - Olavius sp. 2 HERON... ...
AATGTGCTAGCTGAATGTCTTAGGATACAGGACGGTACGCTGCAGTTGCCTGATGGTTTTCTGCACAGTGACGTTGCTGATGTTGTCATGCATTTGTGCACGTCTGATTTAGTTGTGTAGTTTACTCCAGTTTTTGTTTCTTTTATATGTACTTCATGTACGATTCTACATAATAATAATAATAATAATAATAAGGCGTCAGCAGATAAACTGCGATTTCACTTTGCTAATTACAAGTCCAAACAACCTTGAAATAAATAATGCACAATGAAATTATTCACTCTAACTGAAGGGAAAAATCCCTAGTTTCACCAATGTCTCTTCCAAACTTACACCAATAACACAAACAAGACTACACGATTTATACTAGACAACATTTGGTTGTTATATGCCTGATATATAGATGGTTTTATTTCGTATGGCAGCCATTGGCTGGAGTAGTTTACAAACATACAAAATATGCAGAGTAATAGACAGTCAACTTACAAAATACAAATAATACAAACAGATAATACAAAAATCTAAGCCTACAGTCTCAACAAACTGGGGTTATAACTAACTAAAGTAGGGTATGAAAGAATTTGAAAATTTAACAGTCCGCGGTTTTAAAGGTTCAAATGTTCTTGTGTGGCACAGTCTGCCTGTGACCGAGACGTCCAAAGCCAACTGCATTCAATTAACGGTAGGTTACAGCAGTTCACTGATGCCTATAACACAAGTCATACACAAAATCCAAACTTTCTACACCAAACAACAGCATGCTAAAGAAATGCTAATACGTACTGATTCCATAACCGACAATAGCAACACCGTGGTCAAGGTAATCTTGTGCACAGAAAATCTTCCATGGGTGCGAAATGCCTCCCAAGTAGAACTGCACCGCATATACAACACTCACAGTGTAGCATTAATTAACAAATTAAAACAAATCAGATTATATGACAGCCATTTTAAATTTTACGCAAGTTATGCTGTACTTGCTTATGTTATCTCTAGCAAACCTCTGTACTTATAGCTAGCCACAGAGACGGCATCTCACGAATTTTCAAGGGCTTTTACTCATACTGAGCTGTTCACGCATCCAATGTGCTTTAAATTACTTCTAGAAAAAAATATATATAATTGATAGGCATTTCTGTTATTACCGTAAAAACTTCTAAGCTATAGTTTATCTATATGGCGGCTTTGTTGTAAATGGCTAAATTGCACAACATGTATTTACTCGCACAATCTGTAACTCTTGTTTAAAGTTTGTCTGCAAATATTCACCTATTTAGCCTCTGAGCTTCATGTTTGTGTTGACAGACTTTATTTATTTATTCAGCTTTTTGAGCTGAAAGTGTCTTCAGTTAAAAGTTCAACAAACTAGAACTAACTAGAACAATCCATTTATCTAATTTATTAAACTTTCACATCCCTTATCAAAACATTAGTAAGAATACAGTCAGCATCATCCAACCAAGATACACATGGAAAGAACAACAACCAAATGAAGTTGTGTATTCTACAGCATACTCAAGAGATTATGCAGTTATAACTAGACAAAGCTGTGTAGTGAAAGTTGTGAAGTAAAAGTAAAGTAGTAAAGTCCTTCCCGAGCCACAAGCCCAATAGGGTGGCGCTGATCTCCGTTTCCTTAGCCCACAGCCAGACAGTTACACTGCGAGACCACGGATACGGGTCTAATGTACTGCACAGTGTGCCCGTTTGCTTCCCAGATTTCGCTGGTACTCATTGCACCTACCCACGGACAGAAGGCCAGGCTGAGTTGACCTGGGTGGCTGGTTACATACCGAGATGGTTTACCCGTCTGCGGACGGTTACCCATCCAAGTACTAGCCGGGCCTGGCGTAGAGTAACTTCATTGATCACGACCAACGCGTTAACCACTACGCCACGCCGCCACCTGAAAGTTGTTAAACTCAGCAACAAATAAAATTAGCAATAACAGATGCTGCGAAGCAACAGTGCATTACTAACAATTACTAGCTAACACATCAAGCAAAATTTCAAACTAACCTGCATTGCAAAGGCATTAATTCCAATTGACACCGGTCCATTCTTGTACACCCACGCCTTCATATCTACAGAATTCCCAATATTATTCACACTGGCAGTTCTGCTCAACCAAACAACGTGGGTGACGGTCACATTTTTGAGTATGAATGTTGCACTCGTGACAAGAAATCACACATTCGACTGCCAGCTACCTCGTTCACGTAAACTAGAAGTTAGAATTCGATGCTCAGTGTCATGCTCTGTATTGCCTCCCCTGGGCCCTTGGTCATACTGTAACTTGACCTTTTAACCCCAAAACTAAAGCATTCGGCCTTGACCCAAAATGCATCAACATTGAAAGTTCGGTGAAATTCAGTCCACCAGTTTTCAAGATATCATGTTAACAAGGCCAAAAGGTACATTTACCAGCACACTGGAACCCACCGTGACCTTAAACTTTGATGTTTGACCCAAACTTGACGTTCATCTTTGCCCCAAAATGCACAAATGCTGAAAGTTTGGTGAAACTATGTCCAACACTTTTCAAAACATTGTGTTTGTGACACACAGACAGATGCGCAGACTCAAAGAATCATGAACAGCCAGAAAACAATGCCTCCCACTGCACTACACTAGCAGAGGCATAAAACTCCGGGAAACTTGTTCATGCATGTGCCTCTGTCACCAAGCAGTATGGCAGTGATACTCTGAGGCTGAGCAGATAGCTGTAGGTCTGGCATCACACCAGCATGCATCACAGTCATGTGTATAGCTACCCATGGCCTCTAGGCCTACAGAAGGAGGTGAGGACCTAAACTATGCCTTACCAGGTGTATGACACCTTTATGTTCACGTAATCACAAAACTGCAGCAATATGCATGGCCACAACAGTTTCCTCATAATAATCAATTACTACTGTAAAACATTATATCTTCGCTGCATCTTAATTTCGCAATTTTGGAATGTAGAAATTTCGCCGCATTTTAATTTAGCGGGTTTTCCCAGTGTTCTATTAGTATTTACCAGGCCTTTGATGGGCAAACTGAATTTTCGTGGGTATTTAATTTCGCAATTTTATCCTACTCGCGAAATTCGCGAAAATTTGATGCATGCGAAAAATATGTGTTTTACAGCATATTCACAACGTATTCACAATTTTAACACAATGTTTATGTCTAGAAAGCAGTCCTGTGCAGAAATTTGATGCATTTATTGCACAAAGAATAATATATACATATAACCCTACGACAAAAAGTAACAGCCCACCATCTTCATTTTTTGAAATGTTCACTGAGCCATTGATGTAAACACGAGCTTCTTGTCGCTCAAAGCTACACTTCTCATCTAGTCCCTTGTATGGATATTCACTTTCTGTCTCCAAGCCACCTAACAAACAGCATGTCACATAGCCTGACAATACTGTTCACGTAAAACAAGTTACAGTACAAAACTAACTTCACCAAATATTTCATTTTCAGCTGGTTCATGCAACCACATCATACAATAAGTGACCATTTTACACTGACATTCTTCAAGAGTTTTTGCATACTTTCGATGTATTCTAACAATACCTTTAATGTAGTCTACACATTTCCATTAATAAGCTTATTTTCCAAACCACACCAACAGTATGAAAGATTTTATTTTTCAAATGTGCACAGGACAACAATATGTGTTGTTGTCAGGAAATGCAAATAAAGACCACAACTAGTATTTCTGTAATCAGTTACTGTGGTACATTAGTAATATGTTACTTATTTTCATTAGTGTTCCTGGTGCTAATAAATTATGTACATTGTACAACATTGTTAAATCACACTTTAGCATCAATTTTCTCTCACTGAGAATATTTAATAGTGACAATAATACGTTAATAAAAGCTTTCGCTGTTAACAAGAAACCTACACTAGTATCAAGTTAACTTGAAAGTCCATAGGAGAACTATATCACTACATTCAGCAGAAGCTATATGAAAAGATTCCAAAAAATGAAATTCATGGTCAGAAAGTTAGCTGGCAACTTTAGTGATCGGTCTGAAGAATCTGCAGAAAACGTCAAACATGCACTCATCAGCAGAGAAATTTGTAAACATAACAGATAACAAGGAAATAATATAAAGAAAGCTTATGTGGTTCATTACACATCAGCATTCACCATGTACTCACGAACCTAAACGTTGGATTTCATGGTAGGCATTCGATGGGAAACCTCCATTGCAGCCATCATCAAGCTTGTCACAATCCACCAGTTCTGCATTTAAATACACCAGAACATCTCTAATACCATTCACTTGGCAACGGCAGTCACTCTACGATGAGAATGACAGTAATATAAGAGATCAGTGATGTAAATGCTACAAATTTAGCACATCAATTTATCCGATACAAAACTTCACAGATTTGCAATACACTATTCAAATCTGCACAAAATGAACCAACCAGAAACACAGCATACATTTACCTCTCACAAAATATTTATGCCGCATACTACTTCAATTAAAACTTATATATATATATATATATATATAATATACAACCTTGTTCTGACAGAGATAGCAATTTCTTCTTCTTGAGTGCCCACTGCCCTTCAATATTTCCAGTCACCGAAAACGCCCAACAAGAGCCACAATAGCCCTGGCATATTACACAAGTCAAATTTTGCTATATTTTTGCTGTCCATTAAAATTCTGAAAGCAGTAAACATCACAAATGACGAATAAATTCAGACTATTATTAGCATCCATGCTATTAATAAAGAGAATAACGCCCTGTGTTAAATCACTCCTCACACCACAACCCTAGCTTCCATCTATGACTGCTGTGCCAGGTGTGAAACTGATAAGGTGCTGACAGGATAGGATAATGCAATGATCTGTGTGTAGATACGCATCAGTAAGACACAGGACATATCACAATGAAAAGATAACCGACTCCTGCTATCCCACGTCTCAAATGGCCCACTGACTCACCACCAGTAATTTATCATCACCTCGTGTCACACAGCTGCCAACTCTACTGCTGCAGTGGACACTAATACTAACGATCACCTTATGACAAATGGACATAACTCATGTTTATACGTTCACGTTTATATTGTACCAACAAGAAGGCCCAGATGTATTACTTGTTCTGTTTAGCTTAACGGACAACAATGCACAGTGAGATGCCAGCAGATAATCTGCGATTTCACTTTGCTAATAACAAGTCCAAATAACCTTGAAATAGATAATGCACAATGAAATTATTCACTCTAACTTAAGGGAAAAATCCCTAGTTTCACCAATGTCTCTTCCAAACTTACACCACTAACACAAACAAGACTACACGATTTATACTAGACAACGGTTGTTATATGCCTGATAGTGGCCACGAGTTATTACAAAAAGTTCAAACTCAAACATAATTCAGGTTGCCAATAACACATCCATAATTATCTGACAGGACCACATTCAGACAAAGTGAGACAAGACAGCATCACAAACCCACAAAGTCTATGCGCTCTTCCTCTACTCAGTTGCTCTTTGTCCCGCGGCACAACCTCTCATTTGGTTCACGAGCTTTTCGCATCTCTGCACCTAAACTTTGGAACTCTCTACCTCATGACATCACAAAAATAGAATCACCCACCACTTTTAGACGTCATCTAAAGACACACTTCTTCCAGTCAGCCTATTCTTCCCCCTAGCGCCCTCAACAATGCGCCCTGATTCTGTCTGCACAGACTTTGGTGCTATATAAATTGTTTACTAAATTACTTACTTACTTACAATCAATCAACTAATCAATCAAAACATTTATGTGGTAAAATATGTTGTGAGCAAAGAAGAACTGCATAAAATCTAACAACTGTCCATACTAATACATTCAGTTCCACCCAAACCTGGTTCTTCACCGGCGTGACAGCACCATGATCTCGCCAGTCAAAGCTGTTGGCCGGCGTGTCAATCGGAATTCTTGCTGGCTTCAAACGTTCATCATAGGACAGATCCCATCGACGTGTCAGATGAGTCTTGCGGAACTCCTCCGCTACGTAACAAGCCAATCCAACATATCTGATACGTGTCTGACCAGGTAACTGTTTCACACATATTCTCTGGGTTTTTGTTTAACCAGCCTATTTTCCATGATAACCAAACATTAAGCCAGGTCCGTCAAAGGTGTATAATGAAAACTGTGGGGACTGCTGCAGTGACATTATTAACAGAATGGATGGACTTTGACGCCCACTGTGTGAGAGAATTGTCTCAGACATCACGAAAGTAGCAGAAGCATTTTGTTGTCTGTGTAACTGCTGTGACACGAATTTAACCAGTTGCTACTGATGCTGCTCTGGACAGCTCATCAGGTGGCTTGAAGCGAAGAAATTCCCAATAGACTCATGAACGTGGTCTTGTATCATATCTGTCATGTCCATGCATTCACCAAATCGGGTCTGCCTAACACTATGGGCACGACAGAAGTAAATATCCCACTGTCTCATCTTCATCAATACAATGTCAGCAGATTAAAGAGCTAACAACTGCAATGACATCACACACTACAGCAACAAAGCACACAACCAAAATCTGAAATCAAACTGTGCTGTACATGCAAATGTGAGAATGCAAACCTGTCAAATCAGCAAACGGTGATGCACCATACGTTGCCGTTCCGAGATCATAAAATTGGATTTGGCTGGCAATCTTCATATTGTTCTTAAATATCTGATAGCGTTTCTGTTCCTCTGTAGGGAGCACATAAGAACAAATAAGACGAATAAGAAATTTTATTACAAATTTAGATAATATATTTTTATTACATCACTTAAGACCACATAATACAGCACAAAGTGCTTAACTGTGTATTCATTCAAGTTTACTCTCACTGAAGTAACTACAGAACAGATCAGAATACCTTCAGCACTGTCATAAACTTTCTCATGTTTCTGCTTGAAATTTTCAAATTCCTCATGCATGTCAACATCATTATCTCCATCTGTCAGCTACAGATGACACATCAGCAGCCACATGGATGAAAACAGTAACAGCTGCACTAAGTATATCTGTATGTCTATCTATACGTTTAATCAAGATATCCACTAAATCATCCAGATAACCATCGGCCCACTAATTTCATTACGTGGTACCAATATTAATTTTATTTACCACTCATTGGCTTCAAAGCTTTAACTTCAATTCCAATCTAGCCATCACTTTACAGCACTAAACAACAGAAGCTGTACACAAAATATCTGCATATAAAATGGGGTCTCAAACACACAGTCGGTTGCATGTGGCCCTCAAAGATATTATCTGCGGCCTGCTATAACTACTCAGACTAGCAAAAATAAACCAATAAATGCTGTCAAGTGAGTAGCCACGAGCCAGGATTAAGGATCATGTGATCTAGTTTCTTATGATAAACTGACAACGAGTTAGAATGAGTAAATAAACTCACCAAACACTTGTTTAAGTAAGAATTGCAGTATAACTTGTTACTTAGACTATTTTGATGCATTTTTCATTTATAAAAAAATGAATGCAGCCCGCCTATTGGCACGTTTTTTGTAATGAGGCCCATACGACCAGCTGAGTTTGAGACCCGTGACATAAAAGATGTAATATCACACGACTTCAGCATATTAACAGTTTACACTCAGATACCTTCTTGCCTCCAGTCGACAGCATGCTAGGCATTCGGCCAGTGGGTCGACAACGGTGCTGATGCAAAACATGGCGTGGGTTTTGCCAGGGTTGGTCCAAAACCTCCACATCACACTCAACCAGCTGCATAACAACAAAAAAAAACAGAAATATGAGAGCAACAGACTGGTGGAAAGAGTTTAGGCCTGTCTTGTGAGGATGCTCAAGATACAGATTAACGGAGACTGAGAATCAAGGCAGCAACCAGCTAACCCATGGTTTATCTGGAAAATGGCCTTAACGGTGTGTATGTGCATGCAGATGTGCTGTGTATGTGCAGCAGACACCTTTAAAAGTAACAGACATGTCTGTGATGGCTGTCTATTTTACCAGAGCAACAAACTAACTGCACTGAGTGTATTCAAACGATATATTCTAGTTAGCTGTCTCTACAACTAAAAAATAACGCACTTAGTGAAAATATCGGGGTGATTACTTATCAAATACCAAAGTAGAATTTGACTGTAATTGCAGCAGTCACTACATATTTCTGCTTTCCTGTATGCTGTGACTCAAGCTGAACATGAAATAAACCATAAAGTGAAAACTTTTGAACGTGCGTAATAGAACTTCATGCTACACATCATAATTAACTGTATCATATGTGAAATAAGTGCTCAGCTGATGAATACAAAAAGTGTGGCATTCCATATTATTTACGCACAAAGCTGCATTATCTCACGCTTAGTCGTGGAAATTTTTATGCTGAAAAAAGCATAGTAACAAAGTTTTGCCATTTGGCGCTAGGGGGTCAGGTAATTATGCCTCACCGTGTATACAAATATCTTTATACTCTTTCTCTTAAACATTCTTCCGGTTTCTCATTTTCATTGCAAATGACAATGAATGACCTCAAACAACTGTTTGCCACATTGCCAGATGCATAACACACAATAACATCAACAGTAAATATAATCATTATTGTTATAGCTTTTAAATAAAACACAAGCAAATCCAACCAACATACATTTTTATTAAGGGTATTTGCGCATTCTGCCACTTTTTTCATCACTTCATTTGCCGACTTCTCACAGGAAGAAACAACTAATTCCAGCTTCAAATGTAACAATAGTCCTGCCACAACCTACAAGCAAATTCAAACACAACAGCATTATTATATTCTAGTTTTATAATGAAGTAATCATTAAGTCAAATATTTCCAAGGAACTCTGGTGTGACACAGATGTGGCTTAATGGTAATCAAGTCCGTGATACGGAATCTGCAGTATACAGGAGTGATTTTAGCAAATGGTACTTACCAGCGACAACAAAAACGCTGTGTGGAGCTACAGGCTGAGTTTGATATGTTCATAACTCCAATTATTAATTTTCAACAGTACAATTTATACAAGAGAAGTATTACTGCCTACAGAATACGCTTAACTTAGACAGAATGTACACTGTAGTGGAAATCTATCGCACCTGCTGAGTTCCATTGACAACCTGGAACAAGTCAAGAGAATACAGATCATCTGAGCCAGCATTGAGGTATTTGATCACAAAATCTACTGCTTGTTTCACTTGGTATCCTGACACATCAACAGGTCTGTGACCACCAATATTGAGCTCAGGCATTCTGCTGACACGGTTCACATTGTCACTAAATGCATCACAATGAAAATCTGTCAGGTTAGCTGAAGACAGCCACGGCTGTGACCACACTGTCATTGTGCATTTCTGAACCTGTTGACAGTCAGCAAACATCAGTAAACATACTAGAGAAACAAGTTCACAAAATAACCATAACGAAGTTAGACAGCACTCAGTAGAGTGCACACCTCTGCCAAGGATTGTCAGTTTTATTCTTGGCTGTCTACAGAAATTGCAATAGCAAATAAAGGATTTTTTTCTAAAATCCCAAAAACAAATCGTGATCTGGATTCAGGAGTCAGATGGCCACAAAAATCTTATCAATTGGTCCTTGAGCCATGCCCCACCACTTAATCCATTCAGAACCAGTTGTGCAAAGTGTCAGTTTACGCCCTATCTGCAGATATTGTTGTGACAGTGTGATGCAAATAAAATAAACCAACTAATTATTTTTAGTTAAACTATTCATTTAACTAAACTAATTTTTTAACTGAAACTATTGGTGTAACTAAAAAAATTAGTTAAACTATTAGTTGGCAATTTTTTAGTTAACTTTTGCCCACCACTGATTTCTTCAGTGTTCAAGTTCTTATCAAACATCGATATAGTGCAGCACATAGTCTACACTGAATACAAAGCAGTGGTAAAATAAGTTTGTCAATAAATAACTTAACTTTCATTATTTTAAAGTCAAAAATGTTATTTCTAATTCATCAGTTATGGTGTATTATGACAACAACTAAAAAAATTTAAAAAAACATTCTTTCAATAAACTGCAGTATACCTGCAGGGAAAAGTTGAAAGAAGTTTCTTGCATACTTAAACATTACACTTATTATGCCAGAAAGCTGATGTAAATCAGCCTTCTGTCATATGTTAACATTCTCATAGCAGTGGTGCACAACATCAGAGTGCCATGTAACATGACCTGAAGCCACCATGGGCCAAACAGCGGATGCTATTTTCATAAATCAGAAAATGCAGCAGAGAGATAGACATAAAATGAAGTAATGGTACAGGTATGTAATTAATGTTGCATTCATGAGTACATAAAAGATAGTGACATTTGGCTCTAGCCAGCAGTTGACATGACAGAGGGGATCAGGACAGATGCAATGAGGGTTGGTAATGGATAGAGTTATCCTTCCCCATCCCAGCGTACCACAGTGAGTAGAAAGTATTGCTAGCAGTCCTGGCCAAAAGCAAATTTTGAGCATTTTAAGTGTCAAAGAACACTGCTAATGAAATACTGTCACGGATCATTATTCTGTTGCTAATGAATTTGAAATCCAGTAAACCAAGCTTCAGAACTTTTAACAGTACAATTGGCTAAAAATAAATGTCTCTCCACAACATAAAAATCTTATGAACAAAAGCATCTACTGATTTCACCTGACATGCAGCAGAACAGTTTAGGGCCAGCATTCTAGCAAGAGACCAAAAACAAGGGGCAGCTCAGACCCTAGCAACCTCACTCTAACCACTGCTCTAACCTAGGGTTGCCAACTTTCAGAAAATGATATTCAGGACGAGGCGCCAAAGGTGCCGAGATCGAGACGCCATAGGCATGGGGAATGGGGAGGGAGATCCCCTCCCCAGTCGACTAGGAGGTCTGGGGGAGCATCTTGAGCTCCCGCAGCGGAGTCTGGGGCGGAACCCCGGCCGAAAATGAATTTGGGGCATATTAAGCACCGCAGAACGCATGTGATTGAAGGAAAATCAGGTATTTAGTGAGACATTTATAACGGTTTACACTAGCGCACAGACCGTTACTGGACATCAGCTGGCTAAAACAGCCCCGTGCATTATATTAAGTGAACTCAAAGGCAAAGATCAAAGGTGTGAAAACGGGAAATACGGATCATTCTCACACTACTTTTTTGCTCAGTGAAAATTCGGGACATTAGCCAGTCCCGAACGGAGCCGTTCGGGACACGGGACACAGCATCCGAATTTGGGACTGTCCCGAAAAATCTGGGAGGGACGGTTTGCAACCCTACTCTAACCCCGTCACAGTGATGTCTATATGGTTACATAACTGCAACAAGCTTCTATAGGGTGGGGCAAAATTTCATTTTCATCTGTTATATCGTAAACATCTCATACATGTATATGCACAGCTAATCTAACACGTCGACAATAGTCATACAGCTAATCAAAAAATGTTCACAATGGCCACCTCTGCTGTAATGATTGATTTGAGGCTAATCGTTTTCGGGCACCCCATCCTTTGTCAACTCACAGTGCAAAAATTATAACTTGTTTAATAAATACATCATGAATGAGTCACAAAGAATATTTAATATAAACTTCAACATTAACAAAACTGCAAAGAATATCAACTGTTTTCTTTCAGTAGCCCCTACTTCAGAGAGCTACAAAGACAAAACCAGTATTAAGCAAATATCTACGTAAAGCATGTATGTTTCACTTTTTTGCCCCACTCTGTAGATACTGGTATGGATGTCGGTTGTGGACAGAAGCAAGTCATTCACAGTTCTCATCATTTGTTCTTCTCTTGTACAACATACGTCACAAGCAACATGACAAGCCATTGCAGGCCAGATGTGGCCCATAAGCCAGACTTTGGGCACCACTGTCTAGTACATCTTACTTTTACTTTACAGCTCAGTGAGCTGAGTAAAATATAAACTGACTCGATTGACTTGACATGCAGATGGATCTTTGTCATCATCACGCCTGCAGTCCAGCTCTCCAAGTCTCACAACTAGTCGATAGTTAATTCCAGCCACAACCTGAAAAACAACACAGCGTCACTACTGATGAATGGCAATGCAAATTTTGCTTTGACAGTGCAATCTTTATTACTCGAAGGTGTCCATACTCGACTCATTAAACAACTCATCTCCACAAACCTTGGTATTTTAGTTCCCAAGCTGAGTATTTAAAGCAGTAAAAATACCCAAATTTTTAGTAAAGAACATCTATTTTGAGATCCTGTGTAAGTGAACAATTTGTTGTTGTATGTTGACTGCTAGGTTCCTTCATTACTGGGACCCTCAATGCAGCTTCAGCACTTCAGTCAGCAGGAGCTGGAGACTGGAAAATCTGAAGTCAAAAAACAGGACACCGACCTAACACCATATTCTATCCACACGCAAAGTTTAAACTTCAGATCTACCGTACTGTACTTCCCGAGACATCACTTGACAAAAAACGGTCACTTATTATCACATGCCCAACCAGCCACCTATCAAAAGTGACCAATTAGCTCAATTTGATACCACAGAGCCTAAGCTGTGCTGAGGAACATTTTATCCCAGCTGTGATGCATAGCCATACCTAGCGATCGTTTTGATAAAATGTAATACCCATGCAAAAAGCATGCAAAACTGTGCGATGCCGCAATAAATTTGAAAAAGCAATTAATTACAAGCAGTTAATATTTAATTAGTATATACACCTTTATTCACCACAAATGGTAGACAAAAAAGGAAAAAAAAACAAAAAAGAAAAGCAAAACAATATCGTATAAAAAACTTGACTATGACTTAACTAAACACAGATAGATAACAGTGTCAAATGAATGCCAATAATAATCACGTCATTAGTTTAAATGCACACAACATTAAGGCAGTAAGCATACATCCGCTGAACCACGTTAACTTGAACTTGATAATATAAAGACAGCAAAGTATGCGACACAATAAAAGCAATACTATTCATCCGCAAAATGTACAAAATGATCGTCGTCACCGGCATCAGTGGAAAGCCAATGAGGCAATAAATAATACTGTATAATAATGCTGGCTTCGATAGGGCAATATGACAATCCCACAACTTCTAAGTTACCATCACAGTGGTTATCATTATAACGTGGGAATGCTTCTCAACATAGAGTGTCTATAACTGTTATACTCATATTGCGTTTGATCTCCAGGAAATGTTATGCTGTCCACTAGAAACAACAGTTTGAAACAGAAAATAATGTCACAGCATTTTCGCTGTGATGAGTTGACCAACGACGACTGTTGATGATCTGACCGGCACGCACAGATGTCCATTATCCGTCCATAGATTATTCATCCATAGCTATCATCATGGTGCTGTCCATATACGTAAATAAGTAAATCTTGAACTTCAACTTCACAAAAAATGATAAATTATAATGTAAAATGACCATTCAATGGTTATTCAAGGTCATGTATTCTGGCTTAAATGGAAATGCGAGAAAGGAGTAAATAATACTACATAAAAATGTTGCCTTTAATTTCCTAAGTTCCAAAGACATAATGTCCGAAAGCACTGAAAATTGACGTTTTCAAGTACATCACCGTCGTTTGACGCCCCCTATCCAGGGAACCCTTGCAAACATCTGCATAGTTACATATTGCCAGAAACTAGAGTCATTGTGCTATACCTCTGCTGCAGACAGTATCTAGATCTGGATATGGATCTGGATCTGGCAGGGCCCCTAGCTGGGGCATCACACCGACAAGTTGCACGCCTATGGCGAGATGTGATGGATCAGCTGGCTCCTGAACTGTGCTGAAGAACCAGCTGACATAACAGAATGAGGGAGAGCGTTCCAGTCTCTCACTGTCCTAATGCTGTAAGACTGTCTGTAGTTTTCAGTGAACGATCTCACAGTTACTAGTTTCTGGCTATTTGCATTGACACCATGCAAAGGTATGGAGGACAGGACAAAGTTGACCGATGCCACATGGTCATTCAGGATCTTGTACATGAAGACAGCCTCTGTACTCGTCAATGCTCTTCCAGTGGTTCAATCCGCAGACGCTGAAGAAGGCACACAGCACTGGTCTTCCAAGAGTACGAAGAAAGGATCCATCTGGCTGCAGAACGTTGTACTCTCTCCAACTTTTCGGGGTCATATTTGGTACGAAGGTCCCATATTATAGACTCATATTCCATTCCGGAGCATACAAGGGCGATGTACGCCAGCTTCTTAGTCCACCAGTGCTACTCTGAGATCAGCTAGGGGATCTGGGGGAAGCCGGGAACGCTATAAGCTCCCCCAGTGGGGTCTGGGCGAAGCCCGAGAAGCCAAGAGTTTTGATGCTTTTGTGTTCTCAGGTTACCTCAACTACTGTGGAAAATCGTGTGTGCACTGTGCAAGTGTATCATTTTACTCATTTTTGTCATGCATGCAAGAGCGATTATAGCTCGGGGCCCGGTATGACTAAATACCGCGTCGACCGTATCGACCGGCGCGTACACGGGACCGCTCGCATCTGTATAAAAATTGAAATCCATGAAATCCACCAAAATTTACTAAATCCAATGTCCATTAATCGAAATCCACTGTCTGTAATGAAATGCACTTCGATTGAGCGAAAATTAATTATCGAAATCCAACATTGTAGTAGCCTACTGTGAATTTATAATAGACCCGAGAGTCGCCGCCGTTAAGTCGATTTGGCCGCTCCAAGTCAAGTCAAGTCGTTTCAGTTCCAAGTCGCCGCCAAAATTTTCCACTCAAGTCGCTGCCGAATTTTAGGATAAAAGTCACGACTTATAGTCATCGTCACAAAACATTGCACTAAGTTAGGCTGAATAGCAATCGTGAATAGCCTATACTATGATCATGGTCACGGTGCAAGTTGCCGACTTGTCACGAAAACTTCAAGTCAAGTCGAGTCATGAAATGGTTAGTTAGTCGACTTTCAAGTCGTTTTTGTACCAAGTCAAGTCGTGAACGCAAACCCAAGTGACTCTCAGGTCTATGTGAATATATTTGGTAACCGCCGGTAAGTGTTCACTACCGATGGCATTACTCTATCTTCTTTGTTGTGCATTGTGATTTGTTGTTTTTTTCATACATAATGTTGTTTATCTCGGTTAACTGTAGGCTTCACGTATGCCAGGTTGTTATGCGTGATAAACTCATTATCAGATAACCACATCTAGCAGCAAAGGCTCTATATACAGAACAGAACAAATAGTTACGTTAGTTACTGATTGTGTGCGAATGCATGGATTTCGATAATTAGTTTTCGCTCAATTGAAGTGGATTTCGTTGCAGAGGGTAGATTTCGATTAACAGACACTGGATTTCGTAAATTTTGGTGGATTTCGATTTTTATACAGACCGGCGCTGCGCTGCAGCCTGCGGCACGCGCTAACACTGATGTGGACGGTGATGACGTTTCCGAATGCACTGGACGCGTTCAGACCGAACCACTTCGTACTACACGTGCATCAAAGTGCCGAATCTGGACCGAACGTCGCGCTGTGTTGCAGCGACGGCACCTATGATTACGACGATTCGTCGGAAGCAGATGATGAACAACCAGCGGCATCTACGGTCGTTTGGAGGGCAATGGTAAAAAGCGGACTGCAGATGTTGACATAGACAGACTTGAATTAAACTTCATTTTTAGGCTTAGGGTTCATGTTAGGGTTGGGGTTAGGGTTAGTATTAGTATTTAATTTGCCATTATTAAACTACGAATAGGGAGTGTTTTAACAAACAACATCCGCAGATCAGCAAATCCGCAGTCCGCTTTTTACCCGTGGCCTCGTTTGAAACAGTGATAATCCAATCCAATCCAATGAGTATAACGGAAGCAGGCCAAGGCCTCTATTTCCGTCTCTTTCTAAAATTTAAAATACAAAAACACAAATAAACTCTAACTGAAATTATTTTACACTTCCGGTATCA
>Ga0209679_1000419_pt1 | contig 15909 bp, 14 predicted proteins | sample WorMetHEROISLAND_4_FD_187408 | JGI IMG/M metagenome (GOLD analysis project Ga0209679, IMG submission 187408) | Marine gutless worms symbiont microbial communities from Max Planck institute for Marine Microbiology, Germany - Olavius sp. 2 HERON... ...
TGCTCATTTCCCGTCCCGCGAAGGGTAGGAGGCTGAGTTGACCTGAGCACACCGTAGGTTAGCAACTTGCTCAAGATTAATAATGCATTAGTTATCGTAATAGAATGTTACTTGTCATGAAAGAGCTCAGGCTTAATAGATGATTTCCAACCAGAGACTAAATATGAAATATGATGCAGTTAAATGCATTGCACAGACAATGGGCGCCCAGACAATCATTGCGGTTGACGTCGGCAGTCAAGATGATCCAAACTTGACCAACTACGGCGACGAATTGAGTGGATGGTGGCTGCTTTGGCGTCGATGGTGGCCGTGGGCAAGTCCTGTCAAAGTACCAAATATGGCTGAGATTCAGTCACGACTTGCCTATGTCTCGTGTGTGCGCCAGCTGGAACAGGTGTGTGCAAGTAAAGACCGCTGTCTGTTCACAATGAAGTGTTTATTGTGTGAATCAGTGTGCACAAAAATTGTTTTATTACTCAAAATTGTGGGCGATAAAATTTAGTATGTGAAAATAGTTGCTGGTTTTAAGTAAACTCTAAATAACTGTAAATTTCTTTCATCCAAGCAGCACACCAGTGAGCTTAATCACAAAATAATACAAGCTGTACATGCTGTACTTCAGTCACACATCTATGACCTTAGTCTTAATGTTATGGCTAGCTTGGGTGACTTTTAGGCATTGCTACTTTGAACTGCTACCACCGTTTACAAATTATAGAGGTGCTGCATAGACATTACATAGCAGTGATGATGCAGCTGTGATGTTCCGTGTATGATGCAGGTGTTGCATAGTGGCTATGCTGATTACATAAGACCTCCAATTGACTGCTACAGAACTTTGCAGTTTGGCAGTTTTGATGAGATTGCTGACGTTGGCTACCATCATGCACGTGAGCTGTTCATGGACTGGTCTCGGTCGGACCGTATCCAAGAACTGTTCACCGAGCTGGGTGAGAAATCAAAGTCTCCAGTGGCAGCCGTGACAGCCGTGGATGCCAAGTTCACAGATCTGGCCGAACTGGTTTCTCAGATTGACCGGCCACCAGTGTCGGCACCAGGCAGTGCCCATGTGTCTGACGATGACATGTCTGTGACATCAGAGCCCGCCATCGTAGCCTTACGTACGTCACCACGCCGCCGCAAGGCCGGTTCAGAGGGAACATCACCAGGCTCATTGACAGCATCAAGTGACAACGAAGACGATGTGGATGCTCGACTACACGACTTTGACAGTGATGAAGTTATAGCAATGTCGTCATTGCCAGACACGCCAGAAGTTGTTCAGGATAACAGCCTATTGTCAGCCAAGAATGATGCTATGGATTAAGCATAACTTTTCCAGCATAATGTGATAAAAACGACTGCAGAATGTATTGGTGTTGCTTCATAGCTCTCAGTCACTTTGCACAAGACCAAGTATACATCACAGGGTTGAATTTGTTTTCCGTGTATTTCCTGTCTGATTATTGATATCGTTCAGTTAGCTTTGTGCCATAAGGTTTCCATTACATACAGTATTGTCTGCATGTCTGATGACGGCTGACTGACATGTTGTTTGCATATACAGTGCATTTTGCCATGTATATTCTTGAATATTTGTGAATGTGTTGACCTCATTTATGTGCTGTGTGCATGCATGCATTTTTTTGCATACACACACTGTCTCAGAAGGGCCCTCTGTCTTCAATTTTAACTTTGACGTATGTCAACTAATTTTCATAATTTTTGGCACACGTATTTTATACTACAAGAAATTTGAAACAAGGAGATATATAATTAGCCCGTCTTGTGCATTTTGTATAGTTGCACTACCTTGTAAATTCTTGGTCACAACTTCTGTCATGTTCAGTGCTGTATTCATACATGGTAAGTAATTTTAGATCTGATTGACACAAGTAAATGATACAATATAACAATACAGTCGCAGCAGATGTTCAAAATGTCGTCCTGTTAGGTGGTCCAGTTAATTCTGATGAAACTCTAGTCAACGTTGCTATCATCTTGCATGCACAGTTAGCTTTGGCACATTGATACATCAATTAGACCTAACTTTAAACTGGTTCCTGACTTGCTTTCAAAAATTGTGAAATTTTGATAAAAATTGATAAAGATATTGCCAAAATAAAACTGGTTTTTAACCAGCGAAAATGTGACTAAAATTGCATCAAGATTTTACAAGCTAGTGCAGTTACACAAAATGAATTAGTTGGGTTAATTATATACTATTTTTTGCACAAAATTTCCTGGAGTATATATGTGACAAATATGAAAATCGATTGACATATGTTAAACTTACAAGCAAAGCTCTTTTTGAGACACAGTGGACATTACTTTTTGTATAATTTTTTATTATTGTTTTTAATATATCAGGTACTAGCATTATGCATTCACTTGGACTGTACTGGAAAACTAAACTGGAAATAGAGCATCACTGATGACTACAAAACTGCAGCCGTTATTCTAGGACAATCTGGGCAATGTTACACTCTAGTTATCTGTTATTATTCTTCGTTTGCTGCAAGCTGTTGTCTTCCTGTTGTATAGTGGATAAATTTTAATAACATACAGCATGGTTCTTAAATGCAAATAATTTGTGGCCTATTTGCTGCACCCAGGTGTCCAGTTACTGCTGCTTGAATGTTGTCTCTTGTCACCATTGTTTTAAATGTCTGCAGTCTACATCCTGGTTTGATCTGTATTAATTGCTTTGTTGGTACTAATATATATTTATTGTTTATGAAAGTCTAGAAATATATACTAATTACACATTTCTTGGCCCAGTTTTCTTCAAAGCCAATAAGCAACCATTGACTTCATTGTGTAATTCGTACGTTTGAAATTTTTTGTCGAACCATAGTAATCTAGTCTTGTAGTACTGACAAAGTCTACTACTGGTCTTCTTTTATTTATTAGTGTGACTGATCTAAAAGGTGTCCAAACAGAACGAGCCATCTGATCTTTTCATCATAGTATTAACAGGTCAAAAGATGTTTGTGTGACAGTGGGTACGCATGCTCTAAAACTTGTGTGAACCAAGTAAATTTATCCACAGCCTAAAAATTATAACGACATAATTCTGATCTAAATAAATGACTAAGCAGTTTTCCGTTACCCTGCTGAAGTTATAGTACTATATGAATTTTCAAACATAGGTTTGACAGATGATTTAAAAAACCAGATTCAGCACTGTTTAAGTTATCCTCTGTGACAAAATCATCAAAATGTCCTTGTTGTTGTTACCTAAGTTAAATGGCAAAACCAGATGCAACTTCTATTTGGTCAAGTTTTACCATACATGTGTTCATGTTCCAGTTTGTGTGCTGTAATATCTTCACGGTGCCAAAAGTATGTTGCAAAAATGGTTTCCTAATACAGATTATAACATACAGATGTCTGTTGTCATTCTTATTCTTAGGTAGAATTTACTGTTTTGTAATCTAGGCATGTCAAAAACCTGACCAGTTACAGTATCAGTCACAGTGACCAAACTTAAGTCTACAGGCTGTAAAGTCACTTGCATTAATACTGAACAAGAGCCAACATAATTTGGCGATCGGCAGCATTGCTGCGAACTGGGGCTTCTAACCCCAATGGGGGACCAGAACCTGTCTAATACAATGTCACTTGGGACCTTGCCAAATGGCATCTCATTCCGTCCATGGCTTTAGTAGGGTGCATGAGTGTGACAGATAACATGTAGACAGACCGTGCTACAGTAACGTGTTGCAACAGTCAGTATTATCACCTAATATACTAGTCTTACATGGAGAAAAACATTTGCACCACATTCTACTTTTATTAAATAAACTTCAAATTAATCACTACATATGATAAAATGCTAGAAGAATGAGACATTCACAACTGTCATGACAGTCTGCAAGAGCTTTTATGTGCTTTAGCAGTGTCCTGAAACTGTTGCAATGCTGAAATTCTATGCAACATCTTCAAACAGCCTGCGATAACAAACGAAGCACCACGCTTGTTGTGCTGCCATTACAGTAACAATTATATGGTTGGCTTCAGAACAGGAACTCTGGTTGCTGGCCTTCATGTTCAATGTGATACAGCATGTCACCTAACGCATGATACACGTAACTGTCTTCAACTGCCATGCTCATCTGAAACAAATGTCATTGCCACGTCAGCAGGGTTCCAAAAACCCATTTTTTTCAAAAAGCCCAACCCACTCGTTTTGGGGGTTTTGGGCTTTATTGGGTTTTTGGATTTTTGTATTTGAATGAGCAGTTGGGAAGATTGTTGGTTGATTTAGCTCATCAGCTAAGCTTGTATTTATATTTGCCAGTACATTAGATTATCTGAAGATTTCCAAATTCATTACTTATTGGTCACTAGAAGCTGTAAACAACTAAACATGTCTTTAATTATTACTGGCACAACAAACTGAAAACTGAATTAAATTTGGTGTAGGGTTTTGCTGGTTTTTCAATGAGTATTACCCAAAAAAACCCTGTAGGTTAATGGGTATTATCTGGGTGTCTGAACCTGGCGCTTAAGCCTGATCGTAATTCTAAAGGTAGTGTAGAGTGGATGGTGCAATCTACTACAATGACTGCGAGTGAGAATGGCGAACGTGACAGGAAGGACAGGCATAACCTCACAGATTGATAAACTTTTTTCCACAACTGGGAGTTGAATCCAGGTTTTGTGGGTCTGCCAGCCATTCAAACCCAGCACACAGTATAGTCTATAGCTCAAGGCCCAGACCTCTAGATTACTGGGACGTGCAGAGGTTACCTCTAACTAATGAACGAAACCTACATCAGCCATGTATTATGTATTGTATATGTGTAACAGTGTATAGCTGTGCAACTGCTGTAAACAGTTCTTAACAGTAGTCGGTTATACATTCAACTATTCTCCACTAAGCACTCTGCATTTAACAGAAAATATAACGAGTACATTTCAACTGCTTCTGAAGTAGGCAGAAATTATGGTAGCATGAATATATTATTAGCCAGCTGTTTATCACTACAAAAATAAAACCACTAATAAGTCCTAACTAATAATCAGTACTAACTGAGTTCCTACATTGTTGGCAGACATAACTGTACACACCGGCCGATATTGTGGTTGATCTTTAGGTGGAAACTTGAAGTGAGGACCAAAGTTGACAGTAACCTGCATACAATAAACTAAATCAAAACACAGTAACATACTAAACATTTGCTCAGCATATTACGCAATAATTCACTAGTCAGTTATTAGTACCAGCACTGTACAATGAGAAACAAAGACAATACGAAAACACAACACTACAGCTATGGCAAGATTGCTCCAGAAGCCCCAGAGAAAGAGGTAAAATACCAACCATTTTTGTGACGAATAACTCACGCACACGTTTGGTTACTTCCACTTTACTGACTTCCACGAAACTTGGCAGGAATATGTGAATTTGTGTCTGCATGAATCCCTTCATAGCGAAATTTTGACATTTTTCTGTTACGGGATCACTTTTCTCCAACAACTGATTTTTCGGTAGCATCGGTGAACTTTGGGGTCAATGACTTAAAATGGTACGACACCAAAAAATGCTCACCAAGGAAAGGCACATCCTTGCCATGTCCTCGAATGTCAAACAGCATCAATCCTATCATAGAAAAAAATGTATCTGCTGCGCCGTAGCCCCTGGAAACCAAGGGCGCTTCCATTTTGCCAATCGCCACAACGGTCACGCCGGGGCAGGCCTGAGTAGACATACGTAATCAATGGATTTACAGTCCAATGGCAGTCACGACACATCCTCGCTTTAACTTTGAGCAGATATGGATGCATCTCTACTCCTCGCCAACAGTTGCAGTGGGTTTTGGTTACCGATGCAGTTTCTAGTCTGACTTGTATGGATGTGTCAAGGTGAACTGAACGGACATCAAAATTTGATCTGAGGTAATACTGCGGTTCAAAATTGAATGGAGTTCAACTTACGTTTTGATATGAACCACGTTGGTTTAACACAAATTATGGCTGAAGTGAGATCAAAGTTGAATTTGAACTCAGTTCAAGTTTGATCTGTGTTGGTGCAACGTGCTCTAAGTAAGGCAAAGTGAAGTTAATTTCTTACTGTAGCTGACTTGTAGAGTGACACAGCCGGATAGTACATTCCTCCATATATGTCTTCAAAGGCAATGCCATGACTTTCACCATTCTTGTACATAACCATCTACAGAAAATAAATATGTGACAAAACTATTAAACCAAGCTGATATAAATATGTCTGGCATAGTGATGGAATGGTTATAATGTCAGACTCACGACGAAGAGAGAGTATGATGTCATAGAAACAACAAAATCCACCAATTATTGTAGGCAGAGTGTAGTCACTGATACAATCTGACAGTAAACCAAGTCACATGTCACAACATGATAACTATGGCGAATCACAAAGATGACATCTGCAATTTCTTTTGTAACCACTAAACTAGAATAAATATTCTATAATAAATAAATAAGTAATTAAGTAACTAAGTAAGTAAGTAAACAAATCGTTCAATGTCTGCATCTATCCACTGACTCCATTTGTCAACAATGCATGTTAACCAATTACTGCTTAGCATTTAATCAATCAATCAAAACGTGTCATGAGTGCCATGTGTCGTGAGCGAATCAGAAGCGCATATTAGCACAGACTGGCTGAGCATTCATATTTACTGTAGGCAATGTCACGCATTTCGGTTTCTAAGTTACTTTTAAAAGAGCTGAGAAGCTCGGCAGATCGAGTATATGATGGCAAGCTCCAGACTGACGGAGCACTCATGCCGAAGGCTTTTGGCTGACAATGCTAGTGCCATCAGAGGTAATGAAAGTAACAATTTGTTGGATGATGGTAATATGCGTGCTAGTATAAGTCATGAATGAGGTGAGACAGGTGATACTGGCCAATTTTCTCGTTGGAAATAGGACATGTTATACTTGTTCTACTTTGGATGATATTGTTGGCCAACTAAAATTGGCCGATTTTATTGTTCATATGATACTGGCTTAATATTCCTGGCCGTTCTGATGTCTGAGCAAGTTGTTCACATGTGCCCCCACTGTGCCTGTCAAACAACAGTACAATTTCATATGAGCTAAAGGACAGTGACGCTGTAACATTAACAGTGCACCTACTGAAAAGTAACGGCAGCTACAACTGAACTTATTGTCATATGTAAACTGACTGTCTGAAGACTGGGATCAACTCTGGTCACGACACTCAATCAAGTACAGGACTGTGTGTTTACTTTTCGTACACTTAGAGCAAAAATAATACCATAATGGCAACAAAATAATTATAATAATAAAAAGAAATATAAGAAATTAATCACGTTAACTGATCTCAGCATTAATCAATGCATCAATACCTGTACAAAGTCTGACATGCTATGTTTACATGAAAGTTACTATAATTCTATCTATACCTTGCTTCTTTTCAATGGCTTCAGTAGTTTTTCAGCTTCAGCCACATGATCTTTTTCTTCATAATACAGATGGCTTTTAAACTTCACCAGAGGCTGAAAAAGTAATAGAAGCACCGCATAAATAAAACCAGATGTTTATTCTCTGATCAAGTGTTAAGATCACCATTAACACTGTTATCATCCACAACAGAGTTACAACGGTAAACCAGGTTTCAGCGACACCTGGTAGAAAAGAAAAGGCAGTTAAACCAGACTATCAACATATATCCAAGATACAAACTCCAACAGCCATCCACGACGGCAAGTATCACAAAAACACAGAAAGTGAGATAATAAACCTTATCTTTGCAAGTAACTGGCAACAGTTTGCTCATCATCTGAACTGGTGGAAGGCTTATGAAGAAGCCGAGTACATCTTTCTCACCATAACCATCAGCAGCATAGTGCTTTCCACAACTGGCATGAAAACGCGTCCCTTTTCGAGATCGCCAAGAATAGCTGAATTTATCATACCCACATGGTGCCTGCAGATTGCCTACATAATTATAACAACACAACATCTGTTGGCTTGATCTGTGTTATTTTGCAATGGTTAAATATGTAAGCATGAGTCATGATGAGTTTTCTGATAATTGCTCTTGCAACAGCCGGAGAATGCAGTGATATCTATACGGAGTCTACAAAAAAACAGAACAACTTTTATTGTTACAACTACAGCAACTTTTAACAACTGCATACTAATTTTAACAAGCTGTGGTGCGAGGCACAACAAACCCTGCCCCCTGCTGCCACCTAGCGAACGATACTGACTTGTTAATGCCAGTCCTCTGAGCTATGGCCAGTGATAACAAACAAATTGACCTATGACCCGCCGACCCATTTACCCGAATTGACCCAAAATTGAATCAGGTCATCCCATGGTCACTCCACACCTTCCCTGAAAATTTCATGCAAATTGGTCCAGCCGTTTTCTCGTAATGTTGCTGACAAAGAAAGAAAGAAAGAAAGAAATCGCCCAAAAACAATACCCAATCCCCCGTACCGGGGGCGGGGTAATAATTCTCACTCAGTCATCGTAACAGCCATACAACTGTACTTAGCCATAATTTTAGCCATAATAAGGGCTCTAGTGCAGATAGATTAATTACTCACAATTGACTTTGCAAGTAAAAATTTTAATCTGTGTTATCTCATAAATACTTGCATAACCAGAGTACCCAAATCAACTAGATATCAGCAAACTGGTATTTGCATTTGTGACTCCTAATCTAAACACCACGTTTTACTGTCTACTGAATCTACTTTAAAACTAGCAGTTCTTTGCTAAAACAACACTCAATTTGTAATTTGCGTTAATTTGCGTTACGAAATAACAATATGATGTTACAACTGTTGCTTTGAACTGGAGCTTAAGTACGCGATTAATCCCGATAGAAAAAATCAACCCGTTAATATCAATTACCTCAATTCTCACGTTAACTATGATTAATCTGCTATTCCCACCAGATTTTAATGCACTAAGAGTACCAGCTTATAACTCAAAAACAAACACACAGATAGCTGAAATTTTGTATGCAGGTGTCTAATGATTCTAAAGGTACAAAGATTCTAAAGGTACAAAGTCTAAGGTCAAGAAAAGGCATATTTGAAGAAGGGCTTAATGTTCTTACGTCGGTCATCTCAGAGACAAGGACACGTTCACTGTTTGCCACATCTGCTATCACTTATCAGTCTGATCAGCCAACAATATACTCACCCAATGACTGTGCCCATCCTATACGTGTTGCAGTGTCAGCTGGCATCTCATCAATAATTACCTCGAAATACCAGCAACCATGCTGAACACCTACATGACAAACAACAGTGAGTAGAAAGCAGCTGAATAATAATGAAATGACATACAATACTGATACAGACTTAGCATTCGACTTATCGTGTAAGTCCTAACACTGACAAAGCCATGCTCACTATTGTTCAGCCATCAGCTAGTTGCCTCTGATTCACGAGCAACATATGGTGATACACACAGTAACATACAGTATGTCACTGTGTATCATGACACAAAACTGAGAAATGGTTAACTGATTAACAATGCTATACTAACTAGAACACGACTAAATACCATGGGTGGCTCTAACCATACTGTAGCCTTTCTCTCCAGTAACTGTGAGACGATCATCAGTCAGCTTCAACTGCGGAGCTACACAAACATCACACATCAAACAAGGATATAAAAAACGAACTTTGGCTAGATTTTTCATCCACTTGCTAAAGGCAAAAAAGGCCAAGAACCTCATGTGCAGCAAAAATAATGGTTAAAATAACTGCACTCCAAAAAAGGTCCACCACTGAATATAAACACTTAAATATGCTACTGACCCAAAAATCAACTCCCACGAAATCATATTGGAAATGAGATATGCCAAAGCATATCCATAAATCGACACATGTAGACTGTTTATTTTATTATAAAATAATGTCTGGAATAATTTCTTAACACACACACACACAGACATACACACAAACTCATTTTTGTTCAACTGGCCCTTTTTCTGGAGTTACTCCAGGTTAGGCCAGTACCAAAAGTAAACTGTTGGAAATTGTTGTGTAAGTATATTTTACAGGCCCGATGCCCTTCCTGCCATCCAACCCAACAGCATCAAAGCACTGAAGGATGAATTTCTTATTAAGCATGACATAATCACACAATAGATTTTTAAACTACAATATTCAAATAATGTCATTAAATAACAATAAGAATGTAACACTTGTTTTACTCCGATATTAGCACAGTCTAATGCAATAAACAATTTAACAAACAAAATACTAAAGTCTATTCTTCTGGCATAAATATCATACATTATTACCTTTTAGCAATTTTAACTCAGAAAGAAACATACCACGGTCATGCAATGCCAAGAGGACTCGAGACTCGAGATAGGTGCGATACAAGTATCCAGGGATAGGTTTACCAGCCCACTCAACACTCTCATCAAATGCTGCCCAGTTTGGAGCGTGTGGATCTGGCTCGGCCAAGATATATCGGTAACTGTCTTTGTTGAACGGATGCTCTGACGGATAACACTTGGGCGTTAAGCGTGTTGACGATGATGCATCACTATCGTAAAAAAATAACCCATATATCAGTGCTGCAACCTCATACTAATCAGTCTAACATATACACTTCCTCAGTCAAAGAAGGGAGACATCATACTCTTGTCTATATTTTTACTAAATAATGAAGACCAGCTACAAATTTATCATTCAACATGCCAAACAGCACGGATATCCGTACGGATAATTTTTTCACCATAATTTTGGTTTGAAGAGATGCCTAATGAAGATATACTGACGCAATCCTTTTTGCAAGACTCAGCTGCTCAAAACAGCTGCTGCATGATCTATCTTAATTTGGTTCAGTGAAAAAATCTAACCACGTTAGCCTCATTGAAAAATTCACAGTTGCTAATGGCGACTATTGACACGTTAAAAGTGTTACAATAGTTGATCCAGGAGTCAAAATCAATGGAATCTGTTATCGTAACTTATTTCTATTAACAACAGCTGCTGCCTGGCATATGTCAAGTCCCTGGCATGTTCAGCAAACATAATGCAGAGTAGTAAACTGCAAGGGTAAACAGCAGCTGCTAAATAACCCCAACACACAAAACACTACTGCCAGTGCAAACAAAGGTGCATGCAATAAGCTTGTAAGAATGTACTGTGCTTATAGACAGCATATTTATAATTACACTGTTGTATTTAATAATTAATAATAACAACAACAACAATAATAATAATATGACATTTATATAGCACCAAAGAGCCAAAGATACAGAGGCACTGTAATAGAGCTTTTCCAGAACTTTCCAGGACTGCCAGATGTAACTTCAAGGACCAAAGTCATTTTCAAGGACTTTCCAGGGCCTGCAAATTTGACCAAAAAATCAAGTACTTTTAAGAACTTTCCAGGAGCCAGGGAACCCCAAAATTTACGAGAGACTGTGCCCTGGAGTAAAGTTTTAAAACTGCTCAATATCTGAATATATGGATAAGAATATGGCAGCTCCCTTTTATTAAGTCACTGTGTAGTAGTGTAATATAATAATCAGATACAGATACACAACAATTCCCAAAAGTTTACTTTCGGGGACCGTCCTGGCCTTAAATAACTCCAAAAAATAGCTGCTTAAACAAAACTGTGTGTGTGTGTCCACGTATGCGATACAAATACAAAATGACGTTCAGCTTACTGAAGCATCAGCTCATCTGAAATGTAGTGTACAGTACAGGAGCATTAAGGCAATTAACTATAAAACACAGGCCACATCAAATCACGATCACGATTTTTTTACAAAAATACTTTGAACCACATTAATGGACTTAATAAAACTGCTAGTGATAAAATCAATACAATAACATATATGGATTACTTTCGTTTCTGTTTCATACTGGCGATGTGAGCGTCACTCGGTCCTTTCCGCTTGGCAGCACGACCTTTTGCTGCAGCACACCAACACAATAGTACGTATAGCAGTGCAGTATATATCAACAGTCGCTACTGTAACACTTTTTCCAAAGTACTGGGATACAAGTCAGCCTAATAAAAAATGCAAATCATTATTTTAAAAATGTCAAAATCAAGAGAAAACGTTACGTTCTGATGGTGCTGGTGCCGGTGTTTTTGTGTCAGCAGGAGCACGAAATGTAGTTGAACACGTAAGCCGAAGTAGATGCTCACAGTTTGGACCAATTTTTGTAAGATCCTGTTTGTTACATTTAAAACAATTCGTTTAGCAGGCTTAACTAGCTACCGTACGGATATATTAGACACTATCAGTACAACAGAATTTCACAAGCAACTATTGTAAGCAAACGTAAAAAATTAAAATAGAATACGTACACGACTAACAAGACCAAAACTAGCATCACCACCAGGCTCTTCTTGGCAGGTAAACAGTGGAGCATCTTTCTTCTGCACAGACACAGTATGCACATAATTTCCACATAATGTACTACAAATGTTTTGCATTTCAGAATGTATGTATTTGGAAAGTTTCTTACAATATTTTATGAGAATTTAATTATGAATGAATGGATCAAAAGTTATAGCAGCTGGAACTTGTACCGGTATGTTAAAAAACATACTGCATGCTAGGCACGCGCAAGAATTCAGCAAATTTAAAACAGACATATTACAAATGACAAAGCTACAAAGCTGCTGTATTCACCCACTATAACAGTATACTGAAGCACTATGCATGCGATTTAACACTGAAGCTCTACTAATACCATACACCACAACTGAATACTGTGCTGGCGACATGTAATTTTTGTCACAATGCATGACATTCAAACATGGACCATGGTGAAAATTTGGAATATTTTGTTTACAAACATGCAAAAATTACACAAAATATCCAAACTATTCGTGCTGCAATGCTAGTTCATTCAAGAATTGAAACTAAGCAGTTCTTTTTCAAAATGCTATAAATTTACACTTATGGTACTAAAATTTAGAAAAATGTAGCTAAAAAACTCCTGAGAAAATTACAAAAATTCGATCAAAATATGTGATAAAATTGTTGAAATACTGAATCTGCCTGCAATAACCTTTTTATGCCACAACTGGCACAAATACAGACACGAAAACATAAGAAACGAAGAAAAAGAAACTAACAAAGAATTGAAGATGAAGTGCATGGTACTAGAAACTGAACCAATTAAGCACATTAACATTAACAAACAAGAAGCCCAGCTGTTGCTAGGATGGCCGACCGTACTGCCCCATAGCAGACGATCTATGCAAAAGCTGTAGTGCATTCATGCAAATCGGTCCAGCCGTATTCTCGTAATCGGCATCGCGCGGTTTACCCGAATTGACCCAAAATGTAATCGGGTCGTCCCATGGTCACTCCACACCTTCCCTGAAAATTTCATGCAAATCGGTCCAGCCGTTTCGCCAGAATACAAAACGTTACAGACGACAGACTGTACCAAAGGCGCGACCGATAGTACGGTCGGCCAAAAATGGCACAGATTTCTAACCATTGTTTTTGCAATCGATGAATGCCACGTGTGTTTCACGCGCCGTGGTGCTACTGTTAACTGTTCCCAGTGCTCATCAATAAAAGGAATGATTTCCTGCGAAAAACAGTCACACAAAGCAAGCACTTAAACCACTGTATTAACAGGGTGACCACTCTCCAGACACTATGAAATTCCCTGACAATTCCCTGACGATTCGCGGCACTCCTGATCATTTTAACTGGTACTCATACCATGACTGTATGCCAGTGTTAATGTCAATGATCAAACTGTCAAGCTCATATTCAATGACAATGACTTCATAATGATAACATCATAAAAACCAGTCATCCACAGCAACACTATAATGGAAAATTATAAAAGTCACACAATTTTCCGTGACAAGATTTTTTCCCCAAATTCCCTGACATTTCCATGACTTTTAGTGAAATCCCTGACATTTCCCTGACATCTGTATAATTCCCTGACATTTCCAGGTTTTCCAGACAAGTGGTCACCCTGTATTAAGTGTTTTTAAATTAACAAACTTCAAAAGTTTTAACAATCATGTTTATAAAATAATCCATACGTTTAGAATGTTTATCAACTTATATTAACGACTGTATCATAACAGCAGAAGAGAAGACTTTGTGGGCCCTGTGGGGCAGTGTTTAACAGAAATTAGCATGAAGATAATTAACATTGTGACTACTGACCTCTTCTGCTTTGTTTTGTGCCATGTTTTTAACAGTTCAAAATCATTTCCTATTAGACTATTGCACTGTTATCATTATAAGTATGTCAGTCAACTTTGTTAGCATTTTTTGTCAAATGTCTCGGTCATTAGACACATAGATGGCAAACACATACATGATCGCTGATCTCATGAAAATAGTAGGTGCTAACTGATGGAGAAAATGAATACGAACGTGTCACCACTGACCATTTTAAGTCAATGGCAAAAACAACCGTATTTTATTCTGAAAAACCATCAATGCTGCAACGTAAAGAAATAACCACTGCTATTGCTGCTATTATTACTACTTTCCTCCATCATTCAACTGGCCTACTATTCCAGGGTTACTAGTCATTCCAGGGTTACTCCCAGTTTATATTGGGTCTCCAAAGCAGAACCTCTGGAGACTTCAGTAGCAGGTTTTTACATGCAGGATGCCCTTCCTGTCACCCGAACAACATCAAAGCACTGTATGTAATGTACACAAATGATGTCATGAATTAAATAAACACAAGTCCTACTTTGTCCTTGGAGAAAAATTCTCTGTCAGAGTTCTTTTGAAGAAGGTTTGCAAGTGCAGTATGACACATTTGGCTAAAAGTAGCTGGTCGTTTCACGTAGCTTTCTTGCCCACTACATCGCTTGCAGAAAAACTGATAGTTGGTCATAAATGGTACATATCCCCTACAATGTAACAATTTATTCGAAATTATCAGAGTGTGCAGTCTGTCAGAAACTCTATTTACAGAACATGTATGCAATTTCCAATAATTTACCTAAATAAGTAAACCATGAGTTAAAAGTTAAAAAAATAAATTTGTGTAATGAAACTTCTATATATGCACTTAATTTTCACCAGATTCAAATATAAGTACGGTATCACAGTGAAACATCCAAACAGCAAACTACTTATCGTATGACACCCTGTATCATGTGAGCGTTTGTTCGTAAACATATATATACGAGCTACTACAGGGTGCTGAAAACACTGGCTTAGAACTAGAAGTCAACGTATCGTCGTACCGGTGTGCCATTGTGCTGTTGCATTGTCATCGTAATATGTTAATGTAACATAATAATAAAGATCCGTACCTACTCGCCAGTGTCTCTCACATACTTGTGTAATACTGGAAGACACAAACTGTCAGCTTACTTCCACTTACTACACTACTAGGCCTACTACTTCTGAAGTTTGTGATCTTTGTTTAACTGGACAATTTTCTGGAGTTGCTGCAGGTTATGTTGGGTCCCCAAAAATGAACTGTTTGGATCTGTTGTGGCAGGACTTTTCACAGATCAGATGCCTTTCCTTTTGCTGAACAACAGCGTCACGCAATAAAGAATGTAGATGTCGGCTTACTACCAAAAATATTCTTTGGTATGCACACGATTTTAGAAAAAATAATGGACAAATTCACTTCAACAATTAAATGCATATAAACTGCATTTTGCACACAAACTGTTGTCGGTGTTTGACAGGCATAACAACTGAAATAACAATAAACGACAGCAAAACCACAGATGCTGAATGGAAAGTGACATTCACCAACTTAATATCTCTCAGGTACCAGTACTTAAGTTGTAGCTATGCAGTGGCATGTACACTCCTTAACAACGCTTCAACTTTGAAAATATACGAGAATCTGAAGCAGACTTGTATATGTTCAGGCTCTTATGCTCTAATCAAAAAAACTCATCATAAAATCTTATTGCAGTTAAAAATAGAAC
>Ga0209679_1000420_pt1 | contig 15849 bp, 18 predicted proteins | sample WorMetHEROISLAND_4_FD_187408 | JGI IMG/M metagenome (GOLD analysis project Ga0209679, IMG submission 187408) | Marine gutless worms symbiont microbial communities from Max Planck institute for Marine Microbiology, Germany - Olavius sp. 2 HERON... ...
GTCAGGCCATCAGTGAGTTCCTGTCGACCTGAAAACGCAACAACGTTATTCTCTTTCTCCATAGCGGTGTATCCCTGTTGGTTGAGTGATTGGTTTGGCGACTACCCATCAACCAGATACACCGCTGTTTTTCACATTCTCTAAACACCCGATTCAGTTATAGCTCCAGGGCTCCCAGTCTCAGAGACTAACTATTGAATCGGCAGCGTGCGAATTGGCTTGAAACAAGACGTTAACAACCCGAGAAACAACGTCAACGGCAGTACCATACGGCATCGTATGCGTGCCTGGTACCGTAAAGCGCCGGGAACGTTGTTGATCGCCAACGAGCGCGAAGAGGTCGATCGGCTGCTGCCCTACGTTTTCGGCTACCACATTCTGCAGATCGGCTCACTGGGCCGCGAGCGTTCGCTACTCAACAGCTGTCGCATCAAACATCGACTGGTCATCGATGCCGATCACCAGAACGGTCCCGGCGATACCGGCCTCTATTCGCACGCCCACGCGCTACCCGTTGCCTCCGATAGCGTCGATGCCGTCGTGCTTGCCCACACCCTTGAGTTGGAACGTGTCCCGCACCAAGCCTTGCGGGAGGCGGAACGGGTGCTGATTCCCGAAGGGCATGTCTTGGTCATCGGATTCAACCCTTGGAGCTTCTGGGGCCTGTGGCGGCTGTTTCTCAAACGCGGTAAAAAAGTGCCGTGGTGTACCCGATTTGTGAGCCCCAACCGGGTCAAGGATTGGCTTTCGCTATTAGGATTCGATATCACGCATGAGGCTGGGCTCTTCTATCGTCCCCCGCTACCGTATGAAGACCTCATGAAGCGCCTGGATTTCATGGAAGGGATCGGGAAGCGCTTCTGGCCTTTTTTTGGCGGTGGTTATGTCATACTCGCCCGCAAAAGAGTGACGACGGTGACGCCCATCCCATTGCCGTGGAAGCGGCGTAAAACGGTCGTACCGGGATTAGTGGAGCCGACAACCGGGAGTTATCACAATCGTCGACAACGCGAGCAAAGTCGAGCTGTTCACCGATGGTGCTTGCCGGGGAAACCCGGGGCCCGGCGGTTGGGGGGCCATACTCAGGTATGGTGAACATGAGAAAGAGCTGTTTGGCGGAGAAGCCGAGACCACCAACAACCGTATGGAATTGATGGCAGCCATTGCGGGACTGGAGAGTCTTAAGCGGCCATGTCGGGTGCACCTCACCACCGACTCCCAGTATGTGATGAAAGGGATCACCGAATGGATGGCCGGATGGAAACGCAGGGGTTGGCGTACCGCCCGCAAAAAACCGGTTAAGAACGCCGATCTGTGGGAACGTTTGGATGCGGCGGTGAACCGGCACCAAGTGACGTGGGAGTGGGTGCGCGGTCACACCGGCCATCCTGAAAACGAACGCGCGGATCAACTCGCCAACTGCGGCATCGACGAACTATCGGAAGCTTTATGAGACAAATCGTTCTGGATACGGAAACCACCGGATTAGAGCCCGCGCAAGGTCATCGAATTATTGAAATCGGTTGCGTCGAGTTGCTCAATCGACAGCTCACCGGTAATACCTATCATCAATACCTGCAGCCCGATCGCGAAATCGATGAGGGTGCGATAGAAGTCCACGGAATCACCAATGAGTTTCTCGATGACAAACCACGTTTCGACGATGTGGTAAGCGAGTTTCTGGGCTTTGTGGGTGATGCGGAGCTGGTGATTCACAATGCGCCGTTCGATGTGGGCTTCATCAACAGTGAACTCAAGCGCGCGCAACACACCGTGAGCGATATTGCCCAGCGATGTCGGGTCGTCGATACCTTAGTGCTGGCGCGTGAGATGCACCCCGGGCAGCGCAACAGTCTGGATGCACTATGCAAGCGCTACGAGATCGACAATTCGCAGCGCGAGCTGCATGGGGCGTTGCTCGACGCGGAGATTCTCGCTGACGTCTATCTCGCGATGACCGGTGGACAAACCACGTTGTCGCTGGATCGCAATTCCGTCACAGGAGAGGCAGGTGAACAGGCGACGGGTATTCGCAGAGTACCCGCCCACCGCTCCGCCACTCCGGTAGTAGCCGCCTCTGTCGACGAACGAGCCGCTCACGAGGCACGGCTGGATGCGATTGAAAAGGCGGCTGGGGGCAGCTGTGTGTGGAGAAGATCCAACGAATAAGGTGGTTTCTTACCGCCACGTGTACTCGACGGAGCGTACTAAACGGCTGCGCTAGCGAATGCGAGGTTTCGGATCGGAGAGCAGCAGGTAGGGATTGGAAAACGGCGCCAAACGCTCCACGAAATCGACCAGTTCTACACTGGGAGAGCCACGAAAGAAACGAGTCGTAGGCCTGTCCATCCAGAGGCGGTCCGTGTAGAGATAGATGGAGTAGCGGGTATCGCCGAAACCGTCATCGTCTCGATCGAAACCTCGATACCTATCCCAGAAATTCCCCCGCCAGCGGTTATCCAGCGCGCTGGATGAAGCGCTGACCAGCACATCGGTAAGGTTGTTGTCGAACCGATTGTCGTAGACGAGATGACCTCCCTTTTCGCCATAAAAATACATGGCGACATCGTTGTAGGCGAATCGATTCCCTTTCAGCTGAAAGACGTGTTCGGGGTGAACGGGTGCATTGACAACTAATCCCACCGCGCAGTGGATGATCTCGTTCTCCGTGAGTAGCGCGCTTGAACTCCCCTTGATGGAGAGAGCCGAACTGGTCAAGGAGCGCAGATGCTGTATTCGGTTACGTCGGATTTTCATTCGATTGGAGTAAAGGACAACGATACCGGAGATGGTGTTTTCGATGCTGTTTTCCAACACCTCGTTCGAAGGGGAGAAGACAAACTCCATTGCGATGCGGCTATCCCTGATACGATTCCCTACAAAACGGTTGCGTGTTGAATTGCTGATCACCAAATCCCTAACACCGTTGAAGGTGTTACCCGTGATGAGATTGTGTTTGCTGTACCATAATCGTAAACCTTCGCCTCGTAAACTGAGGGCCGCCCGTTTCGAAGCGATGCGATTGTCGCGAATGGTGTTTCCGTCCGCTTGTCTGAGATGAATTCCAAATAGTGCGTCGTCGATGACATTGTTCTCAATGTGAACATCGTTAGCGGCCACTAAAATGCCGGCGTCTATCCGGTCGTGAGAATTCCCTGAATTGACGATATTGAGTCCCCGTACTGCACTGTTATCCGCTAGCACGCTGAGGACAGTTCCATCACCCTCGCCATCGATAGTAACTTTGCCGTCACCTTCGATAGTGATCGGTTTCGTGATGACAGCGGGCCCTCCATAAACCCCAGAGGGAGGACGCCGTACCCCGCCTTCCGGTGTGATATCGACAAATAGTTGGAACGGGGGCAGAGCGTAGGCGTGAGCGGAGACCATAATTCCCACAATGAAGCAATAGATGCGCAAGAGAGGGGAAGGGCTCAATGGGATCCTTCGTCCGGTCGGAAATCAATCCATCCAGTCTATTGAGCATCGAATTCGATCAACCTTAATCTAGGTCAATTCCCGCTACGGTTGTGATTGGAATGGGGCGGCAACACTTCTTCTGCCGGTTGGAAAGCGGGTGTCGTTAGGGTCCGATCAGGTATTCCGGAGTGTGGAAATTGGCTCGCGCGGCGCCCCTTTTCGGTTGGGGTAATCTCAAGATGGGTACTTGATGCAGAGCAGATACCGAGGAGCAATCCCCGGCAGTTACAGGTAATAGAAAAACAGATAAGCCCCCAACAGTATCGCCATCCACAATGCCATGCTGTCCGTCGGCCAGGTGCGCGCCAACACGCCATGTGGACCGTGGGTACGAAACAGGCCGTCGATCAACTTCTGAATGTGTCGACGTGCTGCCGCTTCAGCACCGGTGCCACCCTTGCGGATAGCCTCGACCAGGAACACCAATGCCCGTTTCCCAAGGTGCCGATAGAGCCAGTCGATATCGAGGCTTATCGTCTCGGTACGCCGCATCAACGGCAGCATCACAAAAAAGGCCAGCCCGGCGAACAACAGCAGTTGAAACTGGGAAACGACGTGGTCGGCGGTATAGGGTACATAGTCCACGGGGTAAGGGAGCATCTCGTACAGCGGTCCCGGGAAGACACCCAGCCAGATGCAGGCGACAGCGAAGAGGATCATCGCCAAACGCATGTTCCAGGGTGGGTCGGGCGGCCGCAAACCCGAATCCTTCTGGAAGAAGACAAACCAGGGAAACTTGATACCGGCGTGCACACCCGCCGAGGCGGCGGTCAGCAGAAACCAGACGAGCATCATGTGCTCGTTAGCCGCCCCTTGGTTGACCATCGATTTAGAGATGAAACCCGAGGTGAAAGGGAAAGACGAGATCGCCAGCGCCCCGATGGTGCCGCAGATGGTGGTCAGCGGCATGCTCTGAAACAGCCCTCCCAACTCGCTGCACTTGCGTCTCCCGGTCATGTACAACACCGCGCCGGCGGACATCAGCAGTAAGGCCTTGTAGATAATATGGGCGAAGGCATGGGCAGCCGTGCCGTTGATGGCCATCTCCGTGCCGATACCCACGCCGGTGACCATGAAACCTACCTGGTTGACGATGGAGTAGGCGAGAATGCGCCGCATATCGTTTTCCAGCAACGCGTAGATGATGCCGTAGAAGATCATGTACAGGCCCACCCAGATCAGCACCTGGGTTCCGGGAAACAGCAGGATCAGGGCCAGCACGGCGGTCTTGGTGGTGAACGCGGAGAGGAACACCGCGCCGGAGGGGCTCGCTTCGGGATAGGCATCGGGTAGCCAGGCCGAGAGGGGTGGGGCGGCGGTGTTGATGAGCACGCCGATCAGGATCAACCAACCCAATATTCCATCGATGGAAATCAGACGCACATCGATCGAGCCGGTCTGGATAACGAGGCCGACGATACCGATCTTGAGCAAAATACCGCCCAACAGGTGCATGATAGCGTAGCGGATGCCCGCCGCGCGTGCCGTTTCACTGCCGCCGCACCAAACGACCACGGTGGAAAACAGGGCCATGAGCTCCCAGAACACGAAGAAGGTGATCAGGTCGCCGGCAAAGCAGACACCGATCGCTCCCGCTGCATAGGCGTGGGCGGCGGCCAGCTCGTTCCATTTGGCCTGTTTGTACGCAAACAGCCCGCCGGTGAACGCCATGATCGCGAACACGGTTGCGAACAGACGGCGGACTTTGCTGCCTTCGATCAGTTCCAGTTCAAAACCAAGGAACGGGACCGTGAGCAGCACGCCGTCGCCGATCTGCCAGATGGCGTACAGGGTCAGCAGGGGTGCGCCCAAGACCACCGCCGGACGCGCGCCAGGGCGAACCAGCGCGACCAGCAATGCGCCGATAATCAGGATAAAAGCTGGCACAAAGGTGAAGTCAGCCATGATCGTCGTAGTAGGTGTCCGGTCGCTTAATCAGAAAGCCCAGCAGCTTCGCAAATACCACCATGGCCACGCAGCTGAGGAATCCGAAAGCGGCGTAGAAGCCGAACCAACCGTCGGCACCGAAGTACTCGTGGATGTGCACCACCACTTGCGCCACGACGGTCAGAGTCAGGACGCCCGCGAAGATCCACCACAGCTTACGGATGGATTCGCGGCGGACCAACCAGTGTTTGTGCTGATCTGAATGCGCTTGGGTCATGAGCCGCCTCCGACCAAAGACTCTGCCAGGGCAATTACCGGGGCATTGAAGAAAAAGAACAACAACGTCAGGGTTGCGGTCAAGCTCAATGCCACCACCATGGTGGTGGGTGCCTCGCCATGGCTTTGCGCGCCCGCGGCCTCATCTTGATAGAAGAAGGCGCGGAACACGATGGGTAAGAAATAGGCCGCATTTAAAACTGTGGAAAGGATGAGCACACCCAGCACGAAATAACTGTCGGCCTGGAAGGCCCCGCCCAGAATGTACCACTTGGAAATGAAGCCGGCGGTCGGCGGTACCCCGATCATGGAGAGCGCCCCGATGGTGAAGGCGGTCATGGTAAACGGCATGTGATGCCCGATGCCGCGTAGCTGCGTGACTTCGGTTTTCTTGGAGGCGACATAGATGGCGCCGGCGGTGAAGAACAGGGTGATTTTGCCGAAGGCGTGAGCGACGATGTGTAGGGTCGCGCCGATCTCCGACAGCGGCGTTAGAATCAACGCAGCGAGCACGATATAGGAGAGCTGGCTGATGGTTGAGTAGGCGAGCAGGCGCTTGAGATTGGTTTGGCGCAACGCGATTGCCGAGGCAGCCACCACCGTGAATCCCGCCACATACAAGGCAACGGTATGTGCGGGAATCGTAGCCAGAAAATCCACGCCGAAGGTATAGATGACCACCTTGGTGACGCAGAAGACGCCGGCTTTCACCACTGCTACCGCGTGCAGCAAGGCGCTGACGGGTGTTGGCGCCACCATGGCGGCAGGCAGCCAACGGTGCACGGGCATTACGGCAGCTTTTCCGATACCGAAAACATAGAGGAACAGCAGCAATGCGCCCGCGGCTACGGTGATATGACCGTTCAGAATTCCGCCGGGCGCAAACTCGAGCGTGCCGGTTGCAACGTAGGTCCAGATGATCGCCGGCAGCATCAGCCCGATCGAGGTCAGGAGCAGAATCGCGATATAGGTGCGTCCGCCGAGCCGGGCGTTGTCGTCGCCTTTGTGGGCGACTAGGGGATAAGTGGACAGAGAAAGTATTTCGTAAAAGATGAACAAGGTGAGCAGATTACCGGCCAGCGCCACGCCAACGGCGCTGCTCAGGGCGATGGCGAAGCAGAGGTAGAAGCGCGTCTGGTTCTTTTCGTTGTTACCGCACATGTAACCGATGGAGTAGAGCGAAGTGATGGGCCAGAGCAACGAGGCAATTCCTGCAAATACCATGCCCAGCGGTTCGAGCTCGAGGCGAATGTTCAGACCGGGCAACATCTGCCGAAGCTCCACGGAGGGCCGTTCCCCGGCCAACACTGTGGGCAACAGCGAGTAGACACACGCGGCGAGCAATGCGGAGGTGACCAGCGTCACCGCCTCGCGCACATTGGGCCGCGACCCGGTGAGGGCGATCAGCACGGCCCCGATGGCCGGCACAGCGACAGCCAAGATCATCAGCTCGGCGGGGCTCAAGGCTGTATCCCCAGCAATTGATGGGCCGCCGATTCGGCAACGCCAACGGTGAGCGCAGTATCGACACCAAAATAGAGATTGGCCCCAATCAGCAGCCACGTGGTAAGCAACAGCGACGCCGGCGCCTCGCTGACGATACGCTCACCGGCAGGCCGGAAATAGGCACACTCTACGACTCGCCAGACATAGATCAGTGCCAGCAGCGAGCCGACCAGCACGACCACCACCACTGGCCACCAGCCCTGCTCAATGGCGGCTAGCACGAGATACCACTTGCTGACGAAACCGACGGTCAGAGGAACACCGATCAGGCTGAGCCCGCCCACCACGAAGGCTCCCATGGTCCAGGGCATTTGTCGCCCGAGCCCGGCAATATCGCCAATTCGCACTGTGCCGACGCGATACACCACACAGCCCAGTGAGAGGAACAAAGCCCCCTTCATGAGGGCGTGGTTGAAGAGGTGGATCAGCGATGCGACCAGGCCCGTCGCTGAAGCCAGGGCGATGCCGACCACGATGTAGCCGATCTGCGCCACGCTGGAGTACGCCAGCATGCGCTTGACGTCTTCCTGGAAAATGGCGACCAGCGAGGCGATGATAATCGCGGCACAGGCCAGCGGCAGCAGGATAACGTCCAGCGGCATGGTGCCGAGGGCAAACTCGACGCCGAAAATCGTAAAGATCACGCGTATCAGCACGTAGACCGCCACCTTGGTAGCGGTGCCGGCGAGAAACGCCGTGACCACGGAGGGGGCGTAGGTGTAGACATTGGGGAGCCACAAGTGTAGCGGGAACAGCGCGAGTTTGAGGCTGATGCCGACGGTTAGGAACGCTAGGGCTGCGCGTACCGTGCGGGAATCAAAGAGTGCCGGCAATCGCTCGGCAAGATCGGCCATATTCAGTGTGCCGGTCACCATGTAGAGCAAACCAACACCGATGAGGTAGAAGGTTGCACCGAGAGTTCCCATGATCAGGTACTGGTAGGCGGCGGTGAGCGCCCGACGGTCCCTGCCCATGCTGACCAGGGCGTAGGTGGAGAGCGACGAGATCTCCAGAAACACGAACAGATTAAAGGCGTCGCCGGTAATAGTGATTCCCAGAAGACCGGTCAGGCAGAGCAGATACGCTGCGTAAAAGAGGTAGTGCTTCTCCTTGTCGATCTCTGCCCGCACGCTTTTCTGGGCGTAGAGCATAACGATGGAACCGATGGTGGCGACGATGACCAATACGAACGCATCCAGGGCGTCGACGCGATATTCGATGCCCCAGGGAGCGGCCCAGCCACCGATAGCATAGCTGATAACGCCTTGTTCGAGGGTCTGCGACAGCAACATACCGGCAAAGAAGAGCGTGGTGATGCTTACCACCAGGGCAAGCCACCAGCAAAACGTACCGCGCTTTACGATCACGCAGAGCGGCGCCGCAAGCAGCGGCACTACCACTTGTAGTGCGGGGTAGTGGGCGGCCAGGCTCACAGGGAGGCGTCCTGATTGTGGATCTGGTCTTCCTCGATCGACCCGTAGGCCTCTTTGATGCGAACGACCAACGCCAGACCCAACGCGGTTGTCGCAACGCCCACTACAATAGCGGTGAGTATGAGTACATGAGGGAGAGGGTTGGAATAGGCCACCGATTCGGCGCCTTTTACTACGATGGGTGCGGTACCACCACTTACTTTGCCCATGCTGATGTAGAGAATAAACACCGAGGTCTGAAAGACGTTGAGACCGACGATCTTCTTGATCAAGTTGCCGGACGCAATGACGACATAGAAACCGGCCATCATCAGCACGATCACGATCCAGTAGTTGTAGAGGCCGAAAAGGTCGCTCATGCGTCGCTACGCCCCGCAAAGTAAAAAAAGATGGTGATCATCACCGCAGCGACAGTGGTACCGACGCCTAGCTCAATGAGTAGGATTCCCAAGTGCTGACCTTGTACCGGATCGTCAGCCAATACGTTGTAGTCGAGGAAATTCCCGCCCAGCAGCAGCGAGGCCACGCCGACACCGGCGTAGAGCAACACGCCCAGCGCAATCAAAATGCGAATTACATCGGGTGGTGCGACTTTACGCGCTGCATCCAGGCCGAAAATCAATCCGTAAAGAATGAAGGCGGAGGCGAATATGACACCGGCTTGAAATCCTCCACCGGGTCCGTAGTCACCATGGAACTGAACATAGAGCGCGAACAGCAGAATGAATGGAATCAGTAGTTTCGCCACGACACGCAAGACGACATGATGGATCACGAGGAGTCCTCCTTGTCTGTTTTGCGACGCCTTCCCATCAACAGCAGCATCACCCCGACACCCGCCGTAAAGATCACCGTCACCTCGCCCAACGTGTCGTAGCCGCGGTAGCTGGCCAGCACCGAGGTGACCATATTGGGAATGCCCACCTCTTTGGGAGACTCCTCGGTGTATCGCGGAGCGACATGCTGATGAATCGGTGCTTGCGGATCGCCGAAGCGAGGCATGTCCAGAGTGCCGTAGATCAGTGCCGCTCCCGTGGCGACAACGACCAGGATGGGTAGCAGTGTATGCGGTGGTTTTTCCCTCTCCTTACTGCCCACCAGGCTTAAGGTGGTCAGCATCAGCACCGTGGAGATACCGGCTCCCACGGCGGCCTCGGTAAAAGCGACGTCGACGGCATCGAGTGCTAACAGAATGACGGCACTATGGAGGCTAAAGATGCCGGACAGCATGACGACTACCATCAATCCCCGCAGGCGAATAATGCCCAGTGCGATGACCGCGAGAAAAGCGAGCAGCAGGTAGTCAATTACCTGTTCGATGACTCACCCCCCTCGTTGCGCAGCAATGGTTTTAGATTTCCGTGCAGCGCCGATTTCGCCAGCGCGTGGGTTGCGGTGGGGCTGGTGATCACGATAAACACGATGATGAGCAACAGCTTGGCGGTAACCAACGTAAGGCCCGCCTGAAAAGTCATGCCAAGCAACACCAAACCGGCACCGAGCGTGTCGGTTATGCCCGCGGCGTGAAGTCGCGTGTAAAAATCGGGGAGACGCACCAGGCCGATATTGCCGATGACGACAAATGCACCCCCGACCACGAGGAAGAACCAGCTCAAGACGTCGAGCAGCAGTAGCATCAGCCCGGCTCCTCTTCGGTGGTTTCCGCGGTCTTGCCGGTTTTTCCTAAATCGCCGTACTCGAAGAATTTCAGGATGGCGATAGTGCCGATGAAATTCACCAACGCGTAAACCAGCGCTATATCGAGAAAATCGGGTCGATCGGTCAGGAACCCCAGTAGCGCAATGGCTAGTACCGTCTTAGTGCCGAAGCTGTTGACCGCCAGGATGCGATCATAGATGGAAGGGCCCAACAGTGCCCGTACCAGCGCGAGCAGCATGGCGACCACAACAGCGATGGCGGCAGCGACAAACACTTCACTCTTCCCCGATAAAGCGTGTCACGCGTCGATCCATCTCGCCGGTCAAGAGATCCTCCTTGCCATCCTCAGTAATGGAGTGCACCAAGATCTCTCCCTCGTCGATACTCATCGAGACCGTACCTGGGGTGAGAGTGATGGAGTTGGCGTAAACAACCCGGCCCAGATCGTCGGGCTGGCTGGTGGGTACTTTGAATACGGTCGGAGTGATCGGCATACGCGGATCGAGAATCAATTTGGCTACGGCGATATTGGCTTTGATGGTCTCCCAAGCGAGCCACGGCAGGTAGCTCATCATGCGTGGACTGAGATGCACCGGGTGACCTTCGTGGTCCACGACATCCATTCGCCGCGCGATGTAGACACTCAACAGGCAGGAGGCGACGCCGAGCCCGATCAACAGTGGATTGTAGTGACCGGAAAGAAGGAGCCAGAGCCCGAAAAGGACAGCTATCAGACTTAACGAACGCATTTGATTTGTTAGTAGTTGGTTGGTTTCGCCCGAGTATCGAGAAGTAAAGCGCTCATCCGCATCGTGCGCAATGATAGGCCGAACAGACGGCTGGCAAAATAACGCTTAGGGATGGTAGCAGACCCCTTCGAACGGGTCGAAACGTTGTGGCCGGTCCAGTCATATCTTGTCTCGCGGGTTCTACCAAAACCCGACATGGTCTGTTGATCGAGCGTAGTGGTGGGAATCTTCCTATTGCAGTTATGACGAAATGCGAGAAATCACCCGCTGCTATACCGGTGAGCCCCACTTTCGCTCACCCGTGGAGGTAGCGCCGGATGAGCCGGCCAAAACGACCGGCAATTCTAAACGCACTTGATGCCAGGAGTAAAAAAAATCTCATAAAAATAAACGAGTTACGTTTACGTAAGGAGCGGTTGAGGCACAAGCTGATACCGGTTTTGCGTGTATCACCAATGAGATACGCTGCTATCCACTAATACCCCTTGGGAGTTGCGGTATTGGCGTGGCAGGATGTTTGTCATCTTTGACAGTCTGCTTTGACTCAAATAATTAGGAAGCTATGACAACGGACAAGCCCCCGGGTGGTCTACCTTCCCATCAGCAGATCATCGATATCCTGCCTGGCCCGTTCGTGGTGATCGACCGCGATTATCGGATCGTTGCGGCCAACAATAGCTACCGGCAACGCTACGGGGTGACCGACAAGGAGCTCATCAACCGCCACTGTTTCGAGGTCTCTCACGATTCCACGGTACCGTGCAGCCAGCATGGCGAACACTGCCCCGTGGAGCATGTGTTTGGCACAGGCGAATCGGTCCAACTGATCCACATCCACTACGATCGCCACCGCCACCCCGAGCAGGTCCGCATACAAGCGACACCGCTGCTCGACGAAGAAGGCGAAGTGCTGTTTATGGGTGAGTGCCTCGACCCGATACCGGCACCCGGTGAAGATAGAGGCAAACTCCTGATCGGGCGAAGCCACGCGGTACTGCGACTGACCAGTCTGTTGCAACGCGTTGCCCCGACCCAAACGACGGTTCTGCTCAGCGGTGAGAGCGGGGTCGGTAAGGAGTGTGCAGCGGAATATCTGCACCAATACTCCAATCGTTCCTCCGGCTCCTTCGTTATCGTCGATTGCGGCACGCTGGGCGAGAATCTGATGGAGAGCGAACTGTTCGGTCACGAACGGGGAGCGTTCACCGGTGCGGTGGCACGAAAGAAAGGACTTTTCGAAACCGCCGACGGAGGTACGCTGTTTATCGACGAGGTGTGCGAACTTCCTCTCACGCTGCAGACCAAACTGCTGCGTGCGCTCGAGACCGGATGTATCCGACGCGTAGGAGGTACCGAGTACATCAAGGTCGATGTGCGTGTCATCGCTGCCACCAATCGCGATATCGAAGCCATGGTGGCACGTGGGGAGTTTCGTAAGGATCTCTACTATCGTCTCTCTGCGTTCCCGGTTCACGTGCCGGCGTTACGCGAGCACAAGGGCGATATCCCCGCCATCGTGGAGTATTTTCTCTCTGGGCTGGAGGATGGTGACCGCCACGTACCCCTCGCGCCGGAAGTGATCGAGAAGCTGCTGGAGTACGACTATCCGGGTAATGTGAGGGAACTGCGCAACATCACCGAGCGAGCGGCGATTATGGCCTGTAACGGTGTGTTGCGCCCGGAACATCTCATCATCGACAAAGACGCCATGGCTCCCGAGCCGCTTCAAACGCATCCGGGTGAGCGTGTTGAGCGCTTGATTACCCGCAACAGCAGGTTGCGCGAGCCCGAAGTGGTCGACGCGCTGCAGGAGTGCAAGGGACATCGGGGCTGCGCGGCCCAGAAGCTGGGCGTCAGCGAACGCACCCTTTATCGCTATTTGCGCAAAATTCGCCAATGCTCCCAAGAGGAGTGATACGGAGCGGTTCTCTTAGTCGTCGCGGTAACGTTTAGTCAGATCCGCATAACCGTCGATACGGCGATCCCTCAGGAAGGGCCAGATTCGCCGTACGCCTTCGCTGCGCCGAAGGTCGAGCTCGGCCGTCAAGATGTGATCTGAATCGGTCGGTGCCCGAGCGAGCATCTCGCCCTGTGGTCCGCAGGCGAAGCTGTTTCCCCAGAAACGAATTCCCTGATCGGTTTCGTGGGGAGCGGGTTCGAATCCTACCCGGTTGCACGCCAGTACCGGGATGCCATTGGCAATGGCGTGACCGCGCTGAACTGTCGTCCAGGCGTCCAGTTGGCGCTGCTGCTCTTGGTCATCGTCGGCTCGGTCCCATCCGATAGCGGTGGGGTAGATCAAAAGGTCCGCACCGGCGAGTGCCATGAGGCGCGCCGCTTCCGGATACCACTGATCCCAGCACACCATCACTCCAAGGCATCCCACCGAAGTCGTCACCGGTGTGCAGCCCAGGTCACCCGGCGCGAAGTAGAACATTTCGTAGTACCCCGGGTCGTCCGGTATGTGCATTTTGCGATAACGCCCGGCCAAACTGCCATCGCGTTCCATAACCACCGCCGTGTTGTGGTAAAGCCCGGCAGCGCGGCGTTCAAACAACGACGCAACGATGACGATCTGCAACTCCTTGGCCAACGAGCCGAACTGTTCGGTGGACGGGCCAGGGATAGTTTCGGCCAGTTCGAAATGGGCCGTGGATTCCGATTGGCAGAAGTAACGGTGGCTATGGAGCTCTTGTAACACCACGAGACGGGCGCCGCTGTCCGCGGCCTCGCGAATACCCGACTCGGCACGGGCGTTGTTCGTTGCGGTGTCACGGTCGCAAGCGTGTTGAATCAGTGCGACGGTCAGGGATTGTGCTGCCATGGGTCGGTGGTCCGCGAGCTGTGAGCAAAGGTAGAGATTATAGACCGTGCCGGCCCCTACTCGAGCGCTGTAGTCGTATTCAGCACTCCGGCGGGCAACTGCATGGTGATGCAGTGCAGACTCCCGTTTTGTTGTATGAGGGTCGAGCAGTCGATTCCCACGATCCCCCGATCGGGAAAACAACGGGCCAGCGTCGCAAGGGCAACGGCATCAGCGGCATCACCATAGGTAGGGACGAGAACAGCGCCATTAATGATCAGGAAATTCGCATAGGTCGCGGGGAGTCTTTGACCATCACGACCATATTTCGCCGCGGGCCACGGGAGAGGGACCAAGCGATACACCTTTCCATCCGGTGTTCTCAGCGCTTGTAGCTGCGCTTCCAGGCGACTCATCGACTCAAAGTGCTCATCACCGGCATCCGGACACTGGACGTAGGCGATGGAGCGCGAGTCGCAGAACCGGGCCAAGGTATCGATGTGACCATCGATGTCATCGCCTCGCAATGGATCGACATCGAGCCAGAGGCAACGCTGGGTACCGAGAAGGTCACGGAACTTCGTCTCCAAAGCACTTTTTGACAGACACGAATTGCGGTCGGGGGCGAGTAAGCAGGATTCGGTGAGCAGGAGTGAGCCCTCTCCATCGGACTCGATGCTACCCCCTTCGAGCACCAGATCGACCGGTTCGCTCCGGGTACCGCCGAACAATCCTTGGTGGCAGAGCGTGGAAGTAATGGCGTTATCCAGATTGCACTCGTACTTGTTTCCCCAGCCGTTGAATTGAAAATTGAGTAATACGGGTTGATTCGACTGCAAGACGGTGATGGGGCCATGATCACGTGTCCACGTGTCGTTCGACGGTGCAAGGGCAAATTGAAATTGAGCGGGGGAAAGGCCTGCACTCAGGAGTTGCTTGCTGATTTCATCGGCGTGGATCGCATCGAAGGCAACAATCAGTAATCGCTCGTGGCGACAGATCGTTAGCGCAATCTCCACATAGGTCCGCTCGACGGCAGGGAGTTGATCGGCCCAATCGGTGCGCGGGTGGGGCCAGGTCAATAAAACACCGTCTTGGGGTGCCCACTCAGGCGGCAAGCGGCGCGTCACGCCGAATCCTCACAGCCAATGGGAGGTAGTGGTGGTTGTCAATCCTGCTTATTGACTGGGTACCGCGTGGATAACGTACTGGTGTTCGAAATAGACAGTGAAATCGTTGTAGACCCAGCGTGTGATCGGGGGTTCTCCGATGGCCGGCAACTGGGCGGAAGGTGCGCCGTATTGAGCTTGCACCTGATCCATCATCATGCCGCGTCTGGATGTCTGCACCATGGCACTGCTGCCGGGTGGTAACGATGACGATTCGGGAGAAGCTGCGGAATTAGTTTGCGCATATACCCCATTAGAGAAAGTGATTAGAGCTCCGCACAATACGATTGTAGTGGTGTAAGGGGTATGGAAGCGGGGCATGCAATCCTCCTATTGGTTGTAGGTATTTGTTGTCCGTCCGTGTGCTAGACTGTAGCATTGCCGTGCAGTGTGTCGTACGTCACAGGGATTATGTATAGGGCAAATAACTAAGATTGATCAAGGAATCAGTTGAAAAGCACAGAGTTTTCAATGGCGGAGCGGATCAGCGCATCCTGCGAGATGTGCGTAGTGACAATAATAGTGTGGCGTTAACGATATTGAATGAGTGACAGATGGATAGAAATTGTCTTTCACCCCATAAATACCCCTTCTGCCGAAAGCAGTGTGCCGGATGGGCGTCTAGGTGATAACGCTTGAGTTCTCGTCAAATCTGGTGTTTGGATATTGATCCAGCTGCTACCTGATTGCCCGTCGTCACCTCGATTCCATCTTTAAACTTCACTCCCGTTATCACCTTGGCCAGGTAGTTAAATCCCCTCTGCTTGCGCCAGGTTTTCTCTGCACATGCTGATAATTTGAACATCATGTGCAGCATGCCATCACGGGTTAGGCATCCTTTTGATCGCTTCGTCCGGTGGCGTATCGTGCCAAAGGTCGATTCGATC
>Ga0209679_1000422_pt1 | contig 15793 bp, 21 predicted proteins | sample WorMetHEROISLAND_4_FD_187408 | JGI IMG/M metagenome (GOLD analysis project Ga0209679, IMG submission 187408) | Marine gutless worms symbiont microbial communities from Max Planck institute for Marine Microbiology, Germany - Olavius sp. 2 HERON... ...
AAATTTTCCTCTGTCGGAAACCTCTGAATCAAACTTCATATATTTAATTTAAATAATATTTTGTCTTAACTAAACTCTTAATAATATATACACATATTATATATACACATATATACATATATACACATATATATATTATAGACCCCCCCTTCGGGGGGGGCCACAACTATGTTTTAAAAAAACACTAAAATTACCATACTAAGCTCCCCTCTTCTATAAAATCGTATAATTATAAAAATAGATAACTTTCAGCTAAAACACCTGTGAAACCTGCCATTTTTACCAAAATTTACAACACCAAAAACACTAAGAAATTTTGCTTTATCGGAAGCCCCCGAGTTAGACTTCATATATTTAATTTAAATAGTACTTTATCTTTATTAAGTTTTAATAGTATATATGTATATATATATATGTATATATATATATATATATATATATATATATATATATATATATATATATATATATATATATATATATATATATATATATTATAAACACATACGGGGGGGTCACAACTATGTTTTAAAAAAAACACTAAAATTACCATACTAAAACCCCCTCTTCTATAAAATCGCATAATTATAAAAATAGATAACTTTCAGCCAAAACACCTGTGAAACCTGCCATATTTTTACACCATAATTTTACCAAAATTTACAATACCAAAAAACACTAAGAAATTTTGCTTTGTCGGGCCTCTGTCGGAAAAAAATAAAAACATAATACCAAAAAGTACTAAGAAATTTTCCTCTGTCGGAAACCTCTGAATCAAACTTCATATATTTAATTTAAATAATATTTTGTCTTAACTAAACTCTTAATAATATATACACATATTATATATACACATATATACATATATACACACACATATATATATATATATATTATAGACCCCCTTCGGGGGGAGGGGTCACAACTATGTTTTAAAAAAACACTAAAATTACCATACTAAGGCCCCCTCTTCTATAAAATCGCATAATTATAAAAATAGATAACTTTCAGCCAAAACACCTGTGAAACCTGCCATTTTTACCAAAATTTACAATATATTATAAAACTTTCTTCACTAACCATTACTTACAAGAAATAATAAGCAGACTATATAACCAAACCTACATTAAATATCAATACAAGCAAGACACATAAACAAGATTAGCATATCGCACCTTGATTTCGGCTCAAGACCAGCCAAGTGGCATCTTGTTATTGATAGTATATTCAATACATTGATTTTTCATATCAAAAATTCTACTAGATCAATCTGAGGATAGTTTATAAAAATCTTAGCCCTGGAAGCTAAAGTTCTCATGCAGAGCCCTCTGAATTGAAAGCTAATAATAATAGCAATGATCTTGTAAATCAAAAAAAGACATAATAAAATCTCAGTTCAATGATAAATAAATCGATTACCACAATAGCTGTTATGTCCTTTATTATAGTTTTTCTAACACTAATTTCTCGCCAACAACATATTATTCCAACACTACTATGTCTAGAAGGACTAATACTACTACTGATATACTTGCTACCATCCATTACTAATAACCAAATAATAATAATAACTTCATCAATAGTTATTATACTCACAATAAATGTATCTAGAGCAAGAATTGGATTAGCACTATTAGTAATAACAAGACGAAATCAAGGAAATGACTCATCACTAAACTACTCTACATACATATGCTAATAGCAAGAATCTTAACAATACTAAGACTTACTCTCTCTATAAAATCAAAAAATTCTTGAATAGTGCTGTCATCCCTGATCCTTAGAATAATAATTCTAATCTCTATGACCTATCAATTACTAGATTCAACTTACATTCTATCAAAAAACTTAATACTAGACTCCATATCTATTTTAATAATTATTTTATCAATATGAATTACTATAATAATAAAACTAGCGAGCCACCAAATAAAACAAAAAAATAAAATAAACAATATATTCCTGATAAACATTATATTATTACTAACCATCTTAATACTATCCTTCTCAATAAATAATCTATTACTATTCTATATTATATTTGAATCGTCCCTAATTCCAACTATACTTTTAATTGTGATATGAGGAAATCAACCAGAACGAAAAACAGCCAGATTCTATATTATCTTGTACACAGTATCAGCATCGCTACCAATATTAATAATCATCATAAACATATATAATACAAATTATAGAGCAAGATTTATAATAATAAATTACATGCTACCTACAACAATAGACCCACATATAAGATGAACAATATTAATAATAACGTTCATAGTTAAAATACCCCTGTTCTCCCTGCACATATGACTGCCCAAAGCCCACGTAGAAGCGCCGGTTGCAGGATCTATAATTCTCGCAGCAATTCTACTAAAACTAGGAAGATATGGCCTAATACGTATAAATAAACTTATCCACAAACAAATATCCTTTATTTCATACATAATTATATCAATTGCCATAATAGGGGCAATTATTACAAATATTATATGCGTCCGACAAACAGACTTAAAAGCCCTAATTGCTTACTCATCTGTAGGCCACATGAGACTACTAATTACTAGATGTCTATCAAATTCAAAACTAGGACAATATGCCACACTAACTATTATATTAACCCACGGACTAACTTCATCATCTATATTTTTACTAACAAATCTATTATACGAAAAAACTAATACACGAAATATTATACTAATAAATAGATTAATAACACTCACTCCACTAATGTCACTAATATGACTTCTTATCTTATCGACAAATATGGCCCTACCTCCTAGACTAAACCTAATTAGCGAAATTATAGCCATAATGGCCTCATTCTTTATTACAAAATCTATGATTATCTTACTTATGATTACTAACCTATCAACCAGAATCTACTCACTGTATTTATACTCTATAATCACTCATGGAAACAAGCTAGCATTAAACAACCCTAAAACTCCTATAACATCTATCAACTTAACCTCATCTATCTCACATATCTGACCACTTATTATTCTTACACTACTTCCAACAAAACTAATATCCTGATGCTTACACTATAGTTGAAAACAACATTAAACTGCAAATTTAAAAGACACCTATAAATGTAGTGTTTAAAGTAAGATAAGCTAAACCATACAAGCTATTGGGCTCATACCCCAAACATGAAATATCTCTTACTACAATCAAATATCAGTTTGATTCTAGCTACTATATTAACTAAAATAAACTACTTTATATGATAAATCTAATATATAAATAATCAAACTTCAATAAATAATATTAATCAATTTATGCGCATAGAATCAGGTATTATTTTAAGCGATAACAAAATCTGTGCCAGCAGTTGCGGTTACACAGAAAGCTCAAGTTAATAAAAAAATTATTATTAACATGTATAATAAACTATTCATTGAGTAAAATCAATTAAATACTAGCACCTAAAATACACTTAATAAAAGACTAAAATATAAACTAAAACAAGGATTAGATACCCTTCTATTTATATCACCCCCTAAGTATTGGCTAATAAAACAACAGTTATAAAACCAAAGAACTTGGCAGTGCTTTAAACTAATAGGGGAGCCTGTTACTTAATATGATACTCCACAAATATCTTACTGTATCTAGAAAACTCAGTTTGTATATTGCCGTCAAAAGTTTAAATTCAAAAATCTAAACAATAAATTTCTTTAATATAATCTCAGGTCAAAATGCAACTAATGATACAGGGAATATGGGCTACAGCTAAAACACAACTATATAAATCTGCAAAATAAAAAGAACTTATCAGTAATAAACTTCAATAATAAATTTATCAAGATTAATAAAACATGTACATATCGCCCGTCACTCTCACTGAAAAGTAAGATAAGTCGTAACAAAGTAGACATAGCGGAAGCTGAGTCTAAACATGAAATATAGCATAAAATGCCTCTTACTTACTCTAAGATCAAGACTAAATAAATCTATTTCAATAAATCGAATAAACCAATAAAACCACTAAAATAAAAAATTATTAAACTAATATTGTAAAACAACAACTATTAACCTAAAAAAATAATTAACTTATGTACCTTATGCATCATGGTTCTACAAGATAAATATTTTATATATAAACTCGAAACTTTATGAGCTGAATAATCATTGCTAAGCGCCTACAAAAAATATTTCACTATTTAACCAAAATGATCTTTCAGGGGCTACATACCTGTCGCATAAAGAAATATCTAGTTGTTTCTAAGCCTGTATGACAAAATATTTATTAAAATAAAATATTCTTAATAAGAGGATAAGCCCTTATTAACTCAGTAATTTCTATATAACCAGGTGAAAAATAAGCTCAATAATAGCTAATTTATAGTATCTCACAATTACCACATAAAAGTCAATCATATAAGAATACTCGCCCGCCTAAGAAACATCTTAATACAATAAATAAATTAACTTTACTATGTATAAACAAGTATTATTATAAACATTTTATAACAAACTCGGCAAAAATAAAATCCAACTGTTTACCAAAAACATAGTTAAGTGAATTAATAATTCTTAATATTTTCTGCTCAATGTCTCAAAATAAATTGCCGCAGTATCCTAACTGTGCTAAGGTAGCATAATCACTTGTCTACTAATTATAGACTAGCATGAATGAAAAAATGAGATTTTCACTGTCTCATAAAATAAAATATAAACTTATCTAAAAGTGAAAAAGCTTTTATATATCTGCAAGACAAGAAGACCCTGTGAAACTTAACTCTAATATCTCAAATAAATATATAAAAATTTGACTGGGGCGATCAATATACTTAAAACAATTTATTCATGCTTAGACAAACAAGTTCATAAATATTTATCCAACCTATAAAAATAATAATGAATAAAGCTACTCCAGGGATAACAGACTAATTTTCTTCTAAAGTTCATATTAAAAAGAAAGATTAGCACCTCGATGTTGGCCTATAAAAAAATTTGGAGAAAAAATTAAAATAAAGGGTTTGTTCAACCCATAAATTATTACATGAGCTGAGTTCAGACCGGCGTAAGCCAGGTTAGATTCTATCTGCAACACTTATTAATTTTCAGTACGAAAGGACCAAAATTAAATAATTAATTATATAAATAAACAAGTTGACAGAAAAATGTAAATAATTTAGAATTATTATATAGATAAAATCTACTTGTTAAGATCTTTAATAATATGACTTCTAATCAAACAAGGGAATCTCTCCAAGATCTTGCTATGAAAATACCAAATTTTAGAAAACTAATAATATACACGACCTTCCTCACATCAACAATAATAATTATCTCTTCTACTAATCTATTTATAATCTGAATATCGCTTGAACTGAATCTATTATCTTTTATTCCCATTATATTAAATGAAGCAACAACAAATGAAAGAGAGGCATCAATTAATTACTTTATGGCCCAGGCCTTAGGGTCCACCATATTTCTGCTAGCCAGATCTAGACTATCCGGATTATACTGATCAATAAAGCTAAGATTAATACTAATAATAATAAGCCTATTACTAAAAATAGGAGCAGTTCCATGTCATTACTGATACCCAACAACAATAGAAATAATTAGATGAACAAACTGCTTTATCTTATCTACATGACAAAAGCTAGCACCACTATTAGTACTAATGTACATAATTATACCAAATATAAACTATTTAACCACAGCAATAACTTCATCACTAAACGCCCTAATAGGCGGAATAATGGGACTAAGACAAACATCACTAAAAAAAATTATATCATATTCATCTATTACCCACATAGGCTGAATGCTAAGAGCATCATCAACAAACACTCCGTGCATATCAATTGCCTATCTCTTTTTATATAGAATGCTAATTCTCCCACTATTCTCTTTATTTAATAAAATAGGCAGTAACAAAATTTATGATATATGAAATAAACAAAAACTTGCCCCTCAATTAATAACTATAATATCCACACTACTACTATCACTGAGCGGACTTCCACCACTTACAGGATTTATCCCAAAACTGCTAATAATAAATATACTTATAAAATATTCAATCATCCATGCAATAATATTAATTATAGGATCACTTATAAACTTATTCTTTTATTTAAATATTAGCCTAAACATGCTAATAACAAATCAACAATATATATATTCAAAGATAAACATAAAAGCTCAACTAACAATAAATACTATAATTAACTTAAATTTTCTAAGCTTATTTATAATTATATTATATGCGCTGATTATATTCATCAAACCACAAAGATATTGGAACCATCTACTTTATTCTTGGCATCTGAGCCGGCTGTATAGGAACAATAATAAGAATAGTTATTCGCATAGAACTAGCCCAGCCAGGACAACTATTAAACAATAATCAACTATATAACACAATTGTAACTGCACACGCATTTCTGATAATTTTCTTTTTTGTAATGCCAGTATTTATTGGCGGATTTGGAAATTGACTACTACCATTAATATTAGGGATCCCAGACATAGCTTTCCCGCGACTAAATAATCTAAGACTCTGATTACTATTCCCGTCCCTTCTGCTTCTTTTACTATCAATATTAATTGAGAAAGGAGTAGGCACCGGATGAACAGTATATCCACCACTATCTAGAAACACATGTCATGGGGGACCATCAGTTGACTTAGCCATCTTATCACTACATCTTGCAGGTGCTTCATCAATTTTAGGAGCAATCAACTTTATCACAACAGTTATAAACATACGATCAAAAGGAATCCAACCAGAACGAATTCCCCTATTTGTATGAGCTATCCTGCTAACTGTAATTCTTCTATTACTATCTCTACCAGTCCTAGCCGGAGCTATCACTATACTACTAACAGATCGCAACATTAACACATCATTCTTTGATCCTGCAGGGGGTGGAGACCCGATTTTATTTCAGCACCTATTCTGATTCTTTGGTCACCCAGAAGTATATATCCTAATTCTCCCTGGATTCGGTGCCATTTCTCATATTATTGCTCACAACACATTCAAGGCTGAACCTTTCGGCTTACTGGGAATAATCTATGCAATAGTTAGAATTGCAATTATTGGATTTATTGTATGGGCCCATCATATATTTACAGTGGGAATAGATGTAGACACCCGAGCATACTTTACCGCAGCAACCATAATTATTGCAATTCCTACAGGAATCAAAGTATTTAGATGACTTGCTACAATCTATGGATCAAAAGTAAAATGAACTCCATCAACTCTATGATCAATAGGCTTTATTTTCCTTTTTACAATAGGAGGACTAACAGGAATCTGCCTATCAAATGCTTCAATAGACATTATTCTCCATGATACCTACTATGTAGTAGCACATTTCCATTATGTGTTAAGCATAGGGGCAGTGTTTGCTATCTTTGCCGCCACATCACACTGATTCCATCTATTTACAGGGATTATACTTCACCAACGATGAATGAAAGCCCAGTTCATAACAATATTTATCGGAGTCAACCTTACATTTTTTCCACAACACTTCCTAGGCCTGAGTGGCATGCCACGACGATACGTTGACTATCCAGATACATACTCCACATGAAATGTAGTATCCTCTATAGGAGCTATCGTTTCCTTTACTGCCCTTCTAATATTTATCTTTATCCTGTGAGAAGCTCTATCAAGACAACGTGCCGTAATCTGTAGAAACCACATACCATCATCAATAGAATGAGAACAAACACTACCACTAAGATACCATAGACACAATGAAACAGTAATAATTACTTCAAAATAACACCTATTTAAGTGATAGCTTAAATAAAGCATCTGCCTGTTAACCAGAACTATATAATATATTCACTTAGTCCTATGAGGTCATGACTACAGCTCTCACTTCAAGATTCAGTATCTCCAATTATAAACTTACTAATATCGTTTCATGATCTTATCTTAATAGTAATGATAATAGTACTTAGAACAATCAGATATATAATAATATTCTTAATAATAAACAAATACTACAACCGTATACTAAAAGAAGCACACAAAACAGAATTTATCTGAACTATTGTACCAAGAATAATTCTAATATCAATAGCTATTCCGTCTCTACGCTTACTATATTTAACAGATGAATTAAATCAACCAGCTATAACAATCAAGGTGGTTGGCCACCAATGATACTGAAGTTACGAATATAGTGAATTTCCACAAATTATATACGACTCATTTATAATCCCCAGAAAATCACTAAATAAGGGAGAATTTCGATTACTAGAAGTAGATAATCGGATAGTTATTCCCATACAAACAGAAATTCGACTACTAGTAACAGCATCGGACGTCATCCATGCATGAACTATCCCAACTCTAGGAGTAAAAGCAGACGCAATCCCTGGACGCTTGAATCAATTAAGACTTATGTTAAACCGAGCAGGAGTATTCTATGGCCAATGTTCAGAAATCTGCGGAGCAAACCACTCATTCATGCCAATTGCAGTAGAATCAATCAACACAAAATCCTTTATTAAATGATCAAAACAATAATAAAACTAAAACGAACAACTCTAGTTAAAAAATAACATATACTTGTCAAATATAAATTACATATATTATAGTGAGTTGTACACTATGCCACATCTATCCCCAATACAATGACTTATAATAATTGCTTCATCCTGAATACTACTAAGCTTAATATCTATTAATATTCATTTTATCAACAATAAGCCCATAAACATCAAAACTAAAAAATCCTTTATAGATAATATAAGCTGAAAATGATAATTCAAGACTATAAATAAACTGTAAATTTATTACCGGCCACTAAACCTCTTGATGTTTTAAGTATAAACTTGTACATTTATTTTCCAAATAAAAAGATATCACAATAAAAACATACAAATGAAACGATCCCCATACCACTTAGTAGAATTAAGACCATGACCAATAACCTCAGCTCTTAGAACTCTATTTATAGCCCTAGGATTAATCAACTGATTACACTATAACAAACCAATTCTATTACTGCTAGGAATATCGACCATGCTGATATCAATATTCCAATGGTGACGCGACATTATTCGAGAAGCAACATATATAGGAAAACACACATCTTATGTACAAAAAGGACTAAAACTGGGAATAATTCTATTTATTATTAGTGAAATATGCTTCTTTACAGCTTTCTTTTGAGCATTTTTTCATAGAAGCCTAACACCATCAATAGAAATTGGATGCTCTTGACCACCAATTGGAATTATTACAATCAACCCAATAGGCGTACCTTTACTAAACACAATAGTACTTCTATCTTCAGGACTTACAGTAACATGAGCCCATCACTGCCTAATATCTAAAATACGAATAAAAACAATTTTAGCATTAAGCATTACCATTATACTTGGAATATATTTTACATTTCTACAAACTATAGAATACATACAACTATCGTTCACAATTGCAGATAGTGTCTATGGATCAACATTTTTCATAACAACTGGATTTCACGGAATTCATGTAATTATTGGTACCCTATTTCTACTAGTAAGACTAATACGAACAATTAAGTCTCATTTCTCAAATAATCATCACGTCGGATTTGAAGCAGCTGCTTGATATTGACACTTCGTAGATGTAGTATGAATTTGCCTGTATATCTTAATCTACTGATGAGGCTCATTATAATATAGTGTAAAAGCACAATAGACCTTGACTCTATAAGCCTAAGAATAATCTCTAGTATTATATAATAAGACTTTAAGTTACTAAACTACTAGCCTTCAAAGCTAATATCGATAAATTATATCAAGTCTTGCAAATAATGACAATAAATATTTTTTCAAATTTTGACCCTATATGATTCAATCTCTGCTACAAAAACTCCATCATAATTTCTATAGCTCCAATACTAATTATAAGAATATTCTGATACAAACAAAGAAAAATAACAATATTATTATTACCAGTAATATCATATATAATACTACAATTAAAAAGAACTAAACTAATAAATATTAAAAGCCTCCTACTAATTATCTCTTCACTATTTATTATAATTATCTATATAAATATAATAGGAATGCTCCCATATATGTTTAGTATAACAAGACATATCATTATAACAACCTCATTAAGTATTCCAACATGAATAATATTAATTATAAGAAGGACCACATTCTCAATAAAGATAACTATTGGACACCTCCTACCAGATAGAGCCCCAACCTGACTAAACCCATTTTTAATTATTATTGAATCAATCAGAATTTCTGTGCGACCGGTTACACTAAGATTTCGTCTGGCTGCAAATATAACTGCTGGACACGTGGTTCTATCAATAATGTCATCATTTTCAGTAACCATAAAACCATATACATTCTTAATAATTATGATCAGAACAAATCTATATATTATATTTGAACTAATTATTTGTACAATTCAAGCATACATTTTCTGCTTACTACTGTCACTATATAGTAATGATCATTCATAATGTATTCACTAATAGTTTATTTACTCATTCTTACAATAATAACTATAGCTATTATCATAACCCCTGTGCTCTTAAGCATATGAATAAAAAAATGATCCAATAAAAATTCATCATTTGAATGCGGTATAAACTTAGACTCAATACCACGAAAATCCTTCTCAATCCGATTCTTCCTGCTAATGGTACTATTTGTTATCTTCGACGTAGAAATCGCTATAATTATAGTTAGACCAATTATTAGATGATCAACACAAATAACTATATTTTTTATAACATTTATCATAATCCTAATAATAGGCATTATCTACGAATGAATAGAAGGATCACTAAACTGAAAACTATAAATGACAGTAGCCCCTACTATAATAATATTATTAACTCTTGCTTCTTGAATAATACTATCCTCTAATAACCCAATAATTATAAGACTGATTATTATATCAATATCAATTATCCTATCAACTATAATCAGCTTAAATATATCATCTTGATATGCCCTAATTCTATTTCTAATCTATGTTGGAGGTATAATAGTAATATTTTCATATTTTGTAAGATTAAGGTCTAATGACTCAATAATCTTAAAAACAAACATACACTTCACTGCTCTGCCCCTCATTCTAATAAAAGCTAACAAACTACAAGTAAATGCACAAATATATAAAAGGTCTCAAATCAATATAATATACGAATCAAAAAATACAACTATTCTATTAATCATTATAATAATCCTTCTAATTATAATAATCATTGTAATCAAAATAGTAAAAAAAAATAATGCTCCTTTACGCGGCTTCAACCAATAAATACAAATTAAGATAGCAAAAAAATGCACTAAATTTAAACTTTAGAGAAAAGATACAACCTTTCTTAATAAATTTGATAGCTTATACCTACCAAAGCACTTAACTTTTAATTAAGAGAACTCCACTCAAATTACCTGCAACTTAGTTTAATAAAGAACGCCTAGCCTGCACTTAGTCAATGAAATATATCAGTTGCAAATGTTCTTAATATACATAACAAATATAATTTTTACAATATTGTCAGCTCTCCTGGCCATAGCTTTCTATACTCTTAGGGAACGAAAATTTCTAGGATACCTACAATACCGTAAAGGACCAAACAAACCATGTCTATTAGCCATAACCATTCCAATAGCAGACGCAATAAAACTATTTTCTAAAGAAGAGAAAAAATCAACAAGAATAAACTCAAAATACTTTACTATTGCTCCAATAATAATAATTATTATTAGACTCTTACTATGGCCGATCTATCCCCATCATAACACACTATTCTTCATAAAATTTAGCATCCTTTACTTTATATCAATTACTAGAATAGCAGTTTATACAACATTTATAGCCGGCTGAAGATCAAACTCAAAATGAAGATTACTTGGAGCATTACGTGGAATTGCACAAACAATCTCATATGAAGTAAGTATATCACTAATCCTAATCTCATTAATTATATACCCATCATCAATAAACTTGACTATACTTAGACAAAATCAATACACCTGAACCATTATCTTACTGATACCCCTAGGAACCACATGACTCATCTCAGTTCTAGCTGAAACACATCGCGCTCCATTTGATTTTACAGAAGGAGAATCTGAACTAGTATCAGGATTCAATGTAGAATATAGAAGCTCCCCGTTTGCACTAATCTTTATAGCAGAATATATAAACATCCTACTAATGAGCCTCCTTACAGCCTCACTAATAAGAAAAAACTACTCTAATATAGACCTGGTCCTAAAAAGAACTAGATTATCCCTCATCTTTATCTGAGCACGTGCCTCTTTACCACGCCTTCGCTATGATATTTTAATAGATGCACTATGAAAAAAATTTCTTCCAATAAGAATACTCTGACTATTATTAATTCTTCCACTTAGAACCATAATAAAATAAATATTGCGCCGGTTTGAACGGATAACTTTGATGAAGTTAATAAAGACTAGTAATCCAATATTTATTAAAATATCTAACTGTCAATAAATAGTATATAGTTCAGGAAACACTAGTCTTTGAAAGACTATAAAAATGTTCAACTCATTAATATACTCCCAATGACCCCTATACGAAAATCTTATCCAATAATAAAAATCATATCACAAAGTATTATCGACTTACCCGCACCAATTAATATTTCACTATGATGAAATTATGGATCCCTGTTGGGCTTATTCCTAATAATTCAAATTTCTAGCGGTATTTTCTTATCAATACACTATTGTCCAAACATAGACATAGCCTTTTGATCACTGACACATATTATACGAAACGTAAACTGAGGATGAATAATACATAATATTCATATAAACGGAGCATCGCTCTTCATATTATTTATATACTTACACATAGCCCGAGGAATATATTATTTTTCATTCTACCTAAAAGAAGTTTGAAACATTGGTGTAACAATCTTCATTCTTGCAATAATAACCGCTTTTATAGGATATATTCTACCATGAGGACAAATAAGATTCTGAGGTGCAACAGTTATTACAAATATATTCTCAGCAATTCCATACTTAGGAATATACTTAGTTGAATGACTATGAGGCGGATTCGCCGTATCAAACTCAACACTAAATCGATTTTTTATTATACACTTCCTACTACCATTTTCTATATTATTACTAATAATACTTCACCTAATAATACTACATGAAACAGGATCAAATAACCCATTAGGTATTAGTTCACACTCAGATCGTATCCCCTTCCACGCATATTTTACACTAAAAGACCTAATAGGCTATACTATAGGCACTGCTCTATTACTACTACTAACAACATTCTTCCCAAATATACTAAGAGACCCAGAAAATTTTATAGAAGCAAACCCATTAATAACACCCAACCATATTCAACCAGAATGATACTTCTTATGGTTATATGCAATTCTACGATCAACACCAAATAAACTTGGAGGAGTTGTCGCCCTACTATCAGCAATCTTTATTATATACCTCCCCCCAATATTTTATTACTACAAAATATCAAGAAGATTTTACCCACTAAATCAATTAATATTCTTCTGAATAATTTCATCATGACTAATATTAAGATGAATTGGTAGATGTCCAGTTGAATATCCATTCATTAATATCGGACAAATATTTAGAATCAGATACTTCCTATATTTTCTTCTAGTACCCACATTTACAAACATATGAAACTCACTAACACAAAAATAATATAGTAAGTTAAAAAAACTACTGAGCTGTGGCCCCAGAATTATAATAATATCTATATTCTATGAATTTATTAAACTTAACTCCTACAATAATATACTTAATTCTTCTGCCAATAACTATAACATCCTTACTATTTATACTAATAAATAACATACTTATTATTGAATGAGAAATATTATCAATAACATCAACAAGAATTAAACTAGATTTAATACTAGAATGAAGAAACATAATATATTCGTCGATTGTCCTACTAATCTCTGCGAGCGTAATAAAATTTTCAAAAAACTATATAAGACATGATCAAAATAAATTACGATTTACATACATTATTCTACTATTTATTCTATCCATAAATTTACTCATCTTCATCCCAAATATAATATGCTTATTAATTGGATGAGATGGCCTAGGAATCACATCATTTATACTAATTATTTACTATAACAATCAACGTTCATTAAGAGCAGGAATATTAACTATACTAACAAACCGACTAGGTGATGCATTTCTACTAATATCTATTGTCAGAACATTAAACATAGGAGACTGGCTAATAATAAACAATATTATAATCAAAAATTACAATCTACAATGATCAGGAATTTTAATAGCAACTATAACTAAAAGGGCCCAAATACCATATTCAAGATGATTACCAGCAGCAATAGCTGCACCAACCCCAGTATCAGCACTAGTTCACTCATCAACACTAGTAACTGCTGGAATTTTTTTATTGTGTCGCTTTAATAATATAATTAATTACTCAACAACAATACAATCAATTCTAATTATGTCTGGGATATCAACCATATTAGTTGCAGGAATAAGAGCAATCTATGAAAATGACATAAAAAAAATTATTGCTTTATCGACACTAAGCCAATTAGGACTAATAACTACATGCCTTGGACTAATTATACCAAGCTTAGCATTCTTCCACATATCAGTTCATGCTATATTCAAAGCATTACTGTTTATTAGAGCCGGATGCTCAATTTCAATAAATAACCATAATCAAGATCTACGAATATATGGTCAATTCTCTAACCTAACACCAGTTACAAACTCATCCATATTAATTTCATCAATAGCTTTAATAGGAATTCCATTTATAGCAGGATTCTACTCTAAACATACTATTATGGAATGATCTAATAATATATTTATTAACTCTATAATCTATATCACCTTACTTATTGCTATTATACTAACAACATATTATTCTATACGTATAATTTTATCAATAATGTCAGGTCCATCAATAAGACAAACTACATACCTACATCTTAGAGACAATAACAATAATTATCCTATAATACTAATATCTGTTTTTAGTATTACCTATGGAAGACTTATACAATGACTAATACCAATAAACTCAATGACCTCCCAAATAACTGATAATATCCAGTCACCTCTTCCAAACTATTTAATTTTTGTTATAATAACTCTAATCGCCACTTCTATAATATCATTCCCTGTTCCATCCAATATAAACTCTATAACAAATAAACTATTTTCATCAATTAGATTCATTATCCCAATATCAACCCAGCTTATACTTCCAGCCTTCATAAAAGTCTCAATAATAATATATAAATATCTAGATCAGTCTTGACTAGAAAACTCTGCTGGCCCTAAACTAATAAATACAATATTTAAGCTCAGCTCTACTTCCAATCTCTCACTATTTTCCTTCCCACATAAAAACCTGCTAAATATCTTCATAAGAAGAACACTCTTTCTTATTTTAGTCTACACCCTCTCCTAAAAATTAAAGTAAAATAGTTTATAAACTAAAGAACATGTTATTGAAGACAACAAAGAAATTTTTACTAATATTAGACATAATTGTAAAAAAAGAACTTTCAGCCAAAACACCTGTGAAACCTGCCATTTTTACCAAAATTTACAACACCAAAAACACTAAGAAATTTTGCTTTATCGGAGACCCCCCCGAGTTAGACTTCATATATTTAATTTAAATAGTACTTTATCTTTATTAAGTTTTTAATAGTATATATGTGTATATATATATATATGTATGTATATGTATATATATATATGTATATATATATATATGTATATATATATATATATATATATA